>Ga0065711_1033934_pt1 | contig 24561 bp, 11 predicted proteins | sample Hoacrofraction12_FD_59098 | JGI IMG/M metagenome (GOLD analysis project Ga0065711, IMG submission 59098) | Hoatzin crop microbial communities from Cojedes, Venezuela - Epithelial fraction 12 v2 (version 2) | ecosystem: Host-associated > Birds > Digestive system > Esophagus > Crop | place...
ATGATTTGGCCTTTAGTGAAGCCATGTTGTCTGTCATCCATCACCTCCTTATTTTGCATGTGCCTTAGCAAGGTTTCCAGGAGGATCTGCTCCGTGATCTTGCCAGGCACAGAGGTGAGACTGACTGGTCTATACTTCCCCAGTCTTCTTTTTACCCTTTTTAAAAATGCGTGTCCTCTTTTCCAGTTAGTGGAAAATTCACTGGACTACCACAACTTCTCAAATATGATGGAGAGTGGTTTAGCTACTTCATCCACCTATTCCTTCATGACCTGTGGATGCACTTCATCAGGGCCCGTGGACTAGTGCAACCTCAGGTTCCTTAGATGGTCTCAAACCTGATCTTCTTCTACAGTGGGTGGCTCTTCATTCTCCTAAGTCCTTGCCTTTGCCTTCTGCAACTTGGGCGGTGTGGCTAGAGTACCTGTCAGTGACGACTGAGGCAAAAAAGTTACTGAGTACCTCAGCCTTCTCCGTATCATGGGTAACTAGGCCTCCCATGTCCTTCCAGAGAGGGACCCCTAGTCTTCCTTTTATCACCAATGTAACTATGTAAGCTTGTCTTGTTGCCCTTGATGTCCCTGGCCAGATTTAATTCTATCTGGACTTTAGCTTTCCTAAAATGATCCCTGGCTGCTTGGACAATTTCTCTGTATTCCTCACAGGCTACTTATGCTTGCTTCCACACTCTGTATCCTTCCTTTTTGTGCTTAAGGTTGTCCAGAAGCTCCTTGTTCATTCATGCAGGCCTCACAAAGGTATTATTTGTGACCAAAGTCCCTGTAAAGACAGACTTCTCTAAATATTAGATGCTTTCAGACAGATTGTATATTTTATCTGATGTATAAATGTTCTATTTTTTTTATCCTATAGCAAAAGAATAGTTGCTCATTAATAAGAGAGTAGAAGAGCAAAATGTAACTGAGAAATCCTCTTGTTATGTAGTGTGTAAAAATGATATTTACCATAGACATTGTTCTGCTGGCAGCTAAAAAGAGATATTATCTCCAAGTGCCTGAACTGTTTAATCATGACAGAAGACTAGGTGAGTGTTGTATAAGCAGAAAAGAAGATGGTCCTTGACAATAAAGCTTCAAATAAAAATTTAAGGTGGGAAGCAGAAACAAGACATGGAAAATAGGGAGTCATAAGAAAAAAAACAAAAGGACAGCACGTGTTCTTGTGAAGGAGTCTTAAAGAAAGACATTTTGGTACAGCAGGAAAATGTCTTGTTGACAGTTATCCACAAGAGTATACCTTTTCTATCAAAAGACATGAACCAACACAGCATGTGGTTCATATTAAGGAAAGCTTCATTTAAGTAGACCTAAACCTCCCTTGAATATACTAGTTATAGGCATAAGTTAAAGATATGATTCAGAAGAGTTACAATACGTACACAGGCTAAGGAAGCTCTATTTTTCATCAACTACTATTTAAGCTTTAGCTATTTTAGGATAGCATAAGCTAAAGCTAGTAGAATACTTCGTGATATGAATGAAATCTTATAGTAACAACATTGCAATTTACTGATGTCAAGTTTTAATGGTAACAACATAAACCAAGTAAACAATCAACTGAAAATAAGCTTAAAATCAAGAAAGGCGCAAGGCTAAATAAATTTAAATTATTCTGATATTAATGATAATGAAACCAAGAGAATGTTCAAATAACAGAACCTAAAGTAAGGCTCTCAGTATAACAAGAATCTAAACTCTCATCATTATTTACGTTGTGAGATTCTAATAATCTTTGTTGTGAAAAGAAATCCTAGGACATTACCTGTAAATTACCTGCCCTGCCTTTTTTTCACTTCTTACACAAACATACCAACAAATAATGCCCATGATGGTCATTTGAAATTTTTGTTCTTTTTGTCCTTTTTCAGGGTATAAATATTTTATTTCTGTTTGGAGCAAACAACAATATCGATATGTATTAAGAAGGGTGTTCTTGGACTGTCATGACTCAGATTTCTCAATCTAATTTCAGAATTTAATATACCTTTGAGCTATTTTCCCTCACTGGAACCTAAACTGGAAGCTAAACTAAGGCATATAAATTTCAAAAAATTGTTCACTTATTAATATAGATTCAAACTAAAAAATGAACAATTAACTTGGAAGGAGGATAATATAGTGTTTGAAGAGTTACAGAGAGTTCATCTCTGAAAAAATGTTCAGCATAAGTTTAAGCACAATAGTGAAAACATTGCTAGCAACTGGTAAGGCTGTAATTTTCTACAGACTGGAGCTTGTAACTGATGTAATTCTTAAGCCACACATAGTTTATTTATCTGATTTTGGGGCAGGAATTTTATTCAGTTCTGATGTGGGAAACCTGTTATGCTGGTGTTGAATGCTAATTAGTGCAGTTTTCAACAAAATGCTAATTGTGCTCTTTTTTTGGGTCATTTAAATCTTAACCATATGTGAACAAAACAGTCAAAGTGGGTAGGCTTTACATGTGGAAAAGACTGACATTTCATATACCTCCCATATACTTACGCAACGAATTTGGCCAGATTGAAATTCAACACAGAAGCAATCATGGGCTTTGCACTTAACAACACAAAATCTGTTTCTGCTTAGATATTTCTAAATAAAAATATAATCCTTAAGACTCACACGTCTAAGACATATAAAAATAATTGCAACTAAGATGAGATTCAGACAGGTAAGTTTTAAAAATAAGGATAGTTTGTTTAAACTTAAAACACAGAAACAAGCACACCAGTTCTCCTTCACTAATATATATAACAGCAATAATCTTAAATTAAAGACATTTTTTGACAAGAGATAATTCCTTGTTGAAGTCCAGGCATATGTCCTAGACATATTTGCTATTGACAGAAGGGAAAGAGGGAGAGGAAGAAAGTGGGTATAATTAACATTGTCTAGACTTTGCGTAGTAGTCTTCACTGAGAGGGTTCGTCTTTGCTCCAACTAACTTAGAAGCTTGACTTCTAATGATACAACTACGTTCAGTTTTCCTTTACATACTCCTCACTACATGATGCATAAAAGTAAAATTACAGAATAATATCTATAATAGTGGAATACACTAAATGCTTTTTCTAGGCCCATTCCAGACCCATTTTTATATACCAAGACTGTAGAGGTTAATTAGCAATAATGATTTCAAAGTTGAATAACCATATGTCTTCTTCATATTGTAATAACTGTAGAAAGGTTAAATTTTATACAGATGAAGAATTTTTGTGGAAGTTCACATTTTTACTTTGGACATAAATTTCTCTCCTCTGCCTGGTGGGATTCCCTTCACCTGACACTTATAATATATTTTTTAGTCATTCACATTGGAGGTAGTTACTGAGGCCATTTTTGTAATCACCATAGAGAGACAAATGCCTGTGGATGCAGTTCTTTCCATTGTGACACAGAAAATCAGTGCCTGTTTCTCTTCATTAAAGGTCTTTAGGTAGCTAGGACAGATGTAGAATATGTATAAATGGTATGAATTTTCCATATAACTTTTTCAGCATGTGCAGGCAAGAGGGGAAGACTGAACTTACTGTATTTCTTACAGTATATGCAGGGTAGCTGAGATCCTGAGTATATTGCTGGCAGGGGGGGAAATAAACAGGTGTACTGAAAATGATATTTTTTCCCTGACAGAAGAAAAAATTGAAATTGTATTTGCTTCATCTGTTTCGTATTAAGAAAATTAATTTTGGTGTTCAGATTATATTTTAAACATTGCAATAAATACAAAATTTTGTCTTTAAATTACAGTGTTTCATTGGTGTTAGTGATCCTAGGAATTTTGATGTTTGGTTGAGCATCAGGGACTTGATTCCATGAAGTCATATGTTCGTCTTTGTATATGTCAGCTGTTAACAGCTTATTTGCTAAAACACTATTTGTCATACCTGATAATAAACGGCATGATAGTAAATATTTCCAAGATAAGGGAGAAAGGAAGAGGAAAAATAAAGTGTTTATAAAATGTTTTAAGTCAGATGAAACAACATTCTTGCAAGACTGAGTGCATTTTCTTCATGGTATTTGTTTGAAGGTTAATGCATAAATATATAAAGTTAAAAGCTTTAGGCAGCTAGAGTATGCTTAAACTAAATAAAACAAAATAAAGCAAATAATACAGCTTACAGTAAGTTTAATATATGATGTTGAACTTTTGTGAAATCTGGGAATCAAATTCTCCTTGCTTGGGGCAATGCAGATATCTTTTCCACGGCCTCATATGAGCACTTGCTGGAATCTAGCTTAGAGTGAGGCGTACAAGTTAGAAAGTCATCTTCAAAGGTATTTTATGAAATACTGACAGTTTTCTGCTTTAAAAGTTACTGATGATGTATTCTTTTCAATTGTGATGAAACATGATGACTGTCTGGATTTCAACTTTTCATATTTTATTACATAGAACCAGAATGAACTGTTTACTGCATATTTATATAGAATCATAGAATCATTAAGGTTGGAAAGCACCTTTAAGATCATCAAGTCTAACTGCCAACCCATCACCACCTTGCCTACTAAACCACGTCCTGAAGTGCCATAGCTACATATTTTTTGAACACCTCCAGGGATGGTGACTCCATCAGTTCCCTGGGCAGCCTGTTCCAATGCTCCACAACACTTTCCGTGAAGAAATTTTTCTTATTATCTAATCTAAAACTCTCCTGATGCAACTTGAAGCCATTGCCTTTCATCCTACCACTAGTTACTTGGGAAAAGAGATCAAAACGCACCTCACTACAACCTCCTTTCAGGTAGTTGTAGAGAGCAAGAAAGTCTCCTCTCAGCCTCCTCATCTCCAGATTAAACAACCACAGTTGCTTCAGCCTCTCTTCGTAAGACTTGTGCCGTTCACCAGCTTCATTGCCCCATTTCCCTTCTCTGGACATGCTGCAGCAACTCAATATCTTTCTTGTAGTGAGGGGCCCAAAAATGAACACAGTATTTGACATGCAGCCTCACCAGTGCTGAGTACAGGGGCACCATCACCTCCCTACTCCTGCTGGCAACAGTATTCCTGTTAGAAGCTAGGATGCCGTTGGCCTTCTTGGCCACCTGGACACACTGCTGGCTCATGTTCAGCCAGGTGTCGACCAACACTCCAAGGTCCTTTTCCGCCAGACACGTTCCGAGCCACTCTTCCCCAAGCCTGTAACACTGCAAGGGGTTGTTATGATTGAAGTGCAAGACCCAACATTTGTCCTTGTTGAACCTCATACACTGACCTCGACCCATCGCTGTAGCCTGTCCAGATCCCTCTGCAGAATCTTCCTACCATAGAATAGATCAACACTCCCACACAACCTGACATCATCTGCACATTTATTGAGGGAGCACTCAATCCCATTATCCAGACCATTGATAAAGATATTAAACAAGACTGGCCCCAAAACTGAGCCCTGGGGAACACCGCTTATGGTCTGCTGCCAAACACATTTAACTCATTTTACCACCATTCTCTGTGCTCAGCCATTTAGCCAGGCCTGTAGTTCCCGGATCCTCCTTCCAGCCCGTCTTGTAGACAGGGGTCACACTGGCAAGCCTCCAGCCATCTGGGACCTCCCCTGTTTGCCAGAACTGCTCATAAATGATGGAGAATGGCTTGGCAAGCTCCTCTGCCAGCTCGCTCGGTACTCTTGAGTTGATCCCATTCAGCCCCATAGACTTGTGAGTGTCCAGGTGGCATAGTAGATCATAAACTTCTCCCTCCTGGATTATGGGCTCTCCATCCCCGTCTTCCAGCACTGCAGGCTGACTACCCTGGGAATAACTGGACTGAATATTAAAGACTGAGGTGAAGAAGGCATTAAGTACCTCAGCCTTATCCTCATCCTTGGTGGCAGTGTTCCCCCCTACATCCAATACAGGATGGAGATTCTCCTTGGCTCTCTCTTTGTTGTTAATGTGTTTGTAAAAAATTTTTTTTCCCTTAAGACAGTGGCCAGACTGAATTCTAGCTGGGCTTTTGCCTTTCTAATTTCCTCTCTGCATGACCTAACGAGACCCCTGTACTCTTCCTGATCTGCCTTCCCCTTCTTCCAAAAGCAGTAAACTCTTATTTTTTTCCTGCGTTCCAGCAAAAGCTTCTTGTTCAGGCAGGCCAGTAGTTTTCCCTGCCAGTTTATTTTGTGACATATGGGCACAGCCTGCTCCTGTGTCTTTAAGACTTCCTCCTTGAAGAATATCCAGCCTGCCTGGACCCCTTTGCCCTTCAGGACTCTCATCCAAGGGAAACTGTGAACCAGTGTCCTGAAAAGGCCAAAGTCTGCCCTCTGAAAGTCCATGGTGCTAGTTTTGCTGGCGCCTCTCCTTACTTCAACAAGAATTGAGAACTCTATCATTTCACGGTCACTAAGCCCAAGACAGCCTCCGACCACCACATTTTCCACTAGTTCTTCTCTGTTAGTAAACAACAGATCTTCTCTGTTTGTAAGCAGCAGTTCAAGCGAGGCACCTCCCCTGGTAGGCTCACTTACCAGCTGCATCAGGAAGTTATATTCCTCACACTCCACAAACCTCCTAGACTGTTTCCTCTCTGCAGTGTTGTGTTTCCAGCAGATGTCTGGTAAGTTAAAGTCCCCTATTGGGACCCAAGGGCTAGCAATTGTGAGACTTATGCCAGCCACTTGTAGAATGCTTCATTTACCTCTTCATCTTGGTTGGGTGGTCTATAACAGACTCCTAGTAGGATATCTGGCTTGTTGGCCTTCCCCCTTATCTTTACCCATAAGCACGTGACCTTATCATTACAGTCATTGAGCTCTATACAATCAAAACAGTCCCTAACATACAGAGCCACCCCACCACCTCTCCTGCCTTGCCTATCCCTTCTAAAGAATTTATAGCCATCCATTGCAGCACTCCTGTCATAAGAGTCATCCCACCATGTTTCTGTGATGATGACTAAGTCATAGCTGTCCTGCTGCACAATGGCTTCCAGCTCCTCCGGTTTGTTGCCCATACTGCAGATGCACTTGAGCTTGGCTGTCTATTTCAGCCCCGGCATTGGCATGCTTTGCCTGAGCTCATCTCTAGTGAGCCTGGTTTTATCCCCTTCCCCCTTCGAACCTGGTTTAAAGGCCTCTCAGTGAGCCCCACCATCTTATGAGCAAGAATCCTTCTCCCCCTTTGAGACAGCTGGACTTTATCTGTCTTGGGCAGGCCCTGTGCCGTGTAAACCTCCCCATGATCAAAAAACCCAAAATTCCGACAGTACCAGCCTCTGAGCCACCTGTTAATCAGGGGAGTTTTCCTGTTCCTCTTCCTGTTCCATTCAGTGCTCTTCCCTTTACATGACTATAACTTCGTTAGACGCTGAAAAAATAAAGGCTGAGAAAAAGTGCAACTGCTTACTGTATTTTTTTTAATTATTTTTTTCTCTTTCTCGTCTAAGGCAAAAAAAAACAATATTGCAGAAATACGACTGGTTTAATATCTGTATTTTTTACTATTTCTACTGAATACAGCAGTCTACAAAAATAGTTATTCCAAACTTGGCTCCGGAGATGCAAATACCTCTGAAAAAAATGAACAAAAACTAAAAACTGGGTATACCACTGAGTATTTCTTGTTCCAAACCTCATTTCTTGTAAGAGACCAACATTTCCTCTATGCTACTTTTGATTTCTCTGCTTTTTTCTTGCTGTGATGAATGTGTTGAGCTAACCTGTTGCCTATTTACTTATGCCACTACCTCTTTGTAACAGTGCCCTGATGCCATTTCAGTGACTGGCTCTGAGCAGGCTTGCAAATAATTAATTGCAAACATCAGAGCAGATGAACTAAGATATCTAATTAAGCCTCTGAAATATCAAAGAATAAGTGTCTGGCTGTCCTAGGAGGTTGATTCAGAGGTTAATAATCAACTGAACACTGCCAGGGATGGTTCTTCAACACTAAAGCCAACTGACATATCTGATCGGGCATGCCAAACTTTTAAAATCTTTTTGCTTCCATATACGGAGATGGGACAGAGAGGTGGAATAGCCATGTCCCTTCCCATGAGAACCAGACATCCATCCTATGAATAATTTGACAGAGGATTAACTGGCCTAAGCCAAAATAATTTCAGGCACAGAGCTAATACATGAATGATATAGATGATTAACTGTCTCTACCTCCCAAGTGTTTGTGACTTAATTTACTAACACAGAACTAACTACTCAGAAGAGCCCATGCTGTTACTTCAATGGAGATGACTTAATGCCACTGGAGGAATCCAAAATTTTTTAAAAAAAGAGAAATCTCATTACATTTGCTATTGACCACATAAGAAGCTCTGGTGACTCAGTGCTTCCAAACATTGAACTGAAGAGTTGCTTATGGTTAGCTGATAGGCAAAATATGGTGAGATATTGTATCTATACAGGTTGCTTGGTTTTGTTTTTACAGTATGCAAAACTCTCGTGCTGGAGGAAAACACCATAAACAGGGGACTACAAAGTAGGCCTTTTGTCCACTGCTGCAGTGGGGCACAGTGTAAGTTAGAATGAAAGATTTAGGAGGTCAGAGAAAAAAAATAATTAAGAGAAAAGTAAATTTAGTAGTGGGAGAGGGACGTCCCTGAGGAGACGTAATTGTGTGGTTTGATCTCTATTTCCAGTGTTGTCTTTCATATACAGGAAAAAAAATAAAAGCTGTTGAGAAATACTAGACATGGAGGATATTTTTTTTGGACCAAGCAGCATTTTGTCAAAAAAGCAATTTAGATGAAATTTTAACATCTCCAGAAATGTGTCAGTTTCAGCAAAACTTTCTGACAGTGTGATATGAGTCTAAATATTTTGCTTTGAGAAACTGAAACAATTTGAAAGTGATGGTTTTATTTCCTTTTTACACTGAAAGGAAAATAGTATGAGAAGAAATGTATCTAAGTACTTTATATAAAAGAAAAGAGAAGAATAGATTTGAGCAAATATGCATTATTTTGCGATTGAGGAAAAACAAGGAAATTATTGGAGAAATTAAAAAAAGACGGTAATGAATAATAAAAGAAAAATGTGGTAAGAGTGTCAAATAAAAAACATGAACATCCATTCCGACAGACTATTTTAGGCCTTAATTTTAAGGACATGTCAATCAGGTTTTCCCATATGTGTGAAAATATGTATGTGAAAAGTTCTTGTAGATATTTTTTGTATGTTTTCTGGATTAAATTTTTAGTGCAGCCAAATTTTAAAATGCTTGGGCATCATTGGTACCCATCTGAATGAATGTATCTTCATGCTGAAGTATAAATACCTGACTGAAAAATTAGTTTTTATTAGATCTACTTGGCAAGAATTTAACATATGAGCTCCTCAATCTCCATAAATTTTTAAGTTTGCATTTATTAAACTTGAAAATTTGTCCTATGGTATTTTTTATAAGACTCACAGTTTGTAAGAGTACATTATAGAAATCTAAGGGATCTTGCCTTTTGGTGGTGCCTTGCTAATTTTCAGGCGAACAATACATGTTGGTTTCTCTTCTCTATAGGTGTGCTTTATAGCAGACCATTCAAATTAAACACCACGGCAACCAGAAGCCATTCTCTGGACAGCCAGCCAAAGACTAGCTTTATGAGTCCTACTTCTGAGGAATATCATTATAAAGCACCACATTTCCAAACTTACTTCTTGTAGAGAACATTCAGAATTTTGAAATCAGTACTTCTATCCCATGGACATCTGTTGAAATCCTCACACTTCTTCCAGCGTGGAGAATGTCCTATATTTATGATGTTCATTTGTTGTAGAATATGGCTACACAAATATCCCATTTACTTACTAAGAAGTTAGAGAAGCAAAAAGAATGGGTAAGAAGTAACTGAGTGCATTCAGCAACAAAAACTTTGATGAAAATGGTACTTGTGCTAGAAAGTGACATCTGTATATATCTCTCTCAGTATAATTATAAAATATCATTATACGTGTATATATTTTACTAAAGTCATAGAATATGAAATTTTCATTGCTATATCAGACCTTAAGCCACTAGATCATCTGACTGGCAGATATTAAGTTGCATTAGCACAGAGAAGAGCAAAGCCATTCTTCCAGAAGTACTTTGCATGTTGAATTAGGAATTTGTGTTTGAATTCTGGAGGAATTACAGAAAGATGTTATTTTAAGGTTTTTGGTCAAAATTCTGCCATTTACTGAAATATTTACATTTAAGCCTTCAGTCTTTACCCAAGTGCTTATGTTTGTTTACTTGTGTGACTGGCACTTGATATCCAAGCCAATAAAATATATTAATAGTCCCATAGCCTTTTTTTGTATATAGACTTAAGTTCTTCTTTCAGTTCTTTCTAAGATCTGGACTTCATTCACTTTCTTTTAACTGTAATTTTAAATTTATCTATGATTGAAATATCTAATTGTTTTCTTTTGAAAACATATTACATCATTGTAATCTATAAACAGAGTTCATTTAAGTTAAATGTTGAAGTTCACATCCTGGGAGTAAAAAAAAGTATATCACTGAAGAATAAGTAGCCTTTTGTCTATTTCCTTTGAACAGTTGAATGAAAAGTAAACATGTTAGAAAGAGCTGATGAATATCAGCATAGGGAGACTAAAAGACTGCTGGATGAAGGTGCAGAAGTTGTTCTGTAAGTTGATGGTATTTGGAAGTCCAATGCATGTATATAAACAGGCACCTTAATTCTGCCACTGAAACTCCTTCCTTGCAGCAGTGGTCTTAATGCTAGATTTTTTCTATTTCTGATTGACAACACCACTTTCCAGTTGTCTGTAGCAGTCCTGTCAAGTACATGGCAGTGTGATCACCTTAGGCTGAAACTGTTTCAGATGTTTCAAGCTTCGTAGAGCTGAGAAAGTAACTGTTGTTTGTGGTTTTGTTTTAGAGATCTCTTCTCCCACTGTTGCAGGAGGGGATTAATTTGTAAGGTGGCTTATTTTCTTTCTCTTTGACTAGTGAACCCCTAGGATCAAGTCACTTATAAAATCCTTTTTTGAAGAGAGTATATGTCCTGGAAATACCACCATTTTATTACGGGAAAAGAAGATCCAAACAAGATACAATGGCTAAGCCTGTAAACCGATCTTTTGATGCCTAACAAATAGACAGAGTAAAAACAGGTGGTGTTTTTATAACTACAGCATGATAAGGAGCTCATTACAAGGATCTTCAGTTTTGATGCCAGCACTCTAAAGATACTGATCAGTAATAAAGACTTATTTTGTAGCAGTTCAAATGTGATCTGAATAATGGTGCAGGTGTTTCTGAAACATCTTAGGTATTCCAGCAGTCAATCTTGAAGTGTCTGACTAATATTTACTCTTTGAAAAGTTAAGCATCTGGCCCAGAGACTGTTTAGTGAAAACATCACTTTCTTTGACGCTGATTTTAAGATGGGACAAAACACCTTCTTAACGTATTTACCTCTTTCCTTTGCTTACAGAGGAAACCTAGATATCCGTTTTGTCAAAAGTCAGGTGAAATGAAATTAATTTTCTTTCTAGATAATTTACCAAAGAAAAAGTTACATGAATTTACTCACTTACTGTTTGCACGATGACTTTTCAGAAAGTAGTAGTTGTAAATCTCATTCACATGCAGGTAATGAGGTCAGGTGTCTGGAAGCTGAAGCGAGGCATATTCAAACTAGTACGATGAACATGACTGTTGAAAAACTCAGTTAAACCAGAGATAAGTTTGTTCCATTGTTGTTTAGTATTTCTGTATTAAGCTTAGATGCCTGAAGTCTTCCTAAGTGGTAGTTTACCTAAATGAGAAGCATGGACTTAATGGAAAAATAACATGTAAAATTCTGTTACCTGTTTTATGCAGGAAGTCTGATGACCTTATTTAAACAATTACTTCTGGCCTTAAGAGTCTATGAACTCATTTAAAAAACATGTTTTTGTTTTAGACAACAAGAACTGCAGTCAAATTGTCACAGTGACTTATATTCTATACCCCAAATTTTCTGACATTTCACAATGCTTGCATGCCTCATTTCCTGTATTAAACTTTTCTGCAAGATTATAATCTACAAAAAGTGTCTGTGCTCTACTTTATAAATGAATATCTTTTACCCTTTGAAGTTGGTCCATTTAAATTAGTTTTCTTTCACTTTACAAAACAAAGGCAGTCTATGAGATGCAATAGTAATTTCAATGACTATTACAGGTCCCTTAACATGAGATATAAAAAAAGACTGCACAACATATTATATATCTTTATAATGACCCAGGTAGTGAGGAAATTATTGGTTATACTTGGTTTAAGTTATTTGATTTTTTTTTTGTCTTATTATGCAGTTTGGGTATTTCTTCTAGAGCACTAACAGGCACCCACAATCATCTCCTTTAATTTAGAGGTACAGATATAGCCATTGAAATTCTGGCCAGCTCCACAAATTTGCTGGTGATTTCCTCTCCAGGTAAATCAAGTGTATAGAGACAAACTGAAAAGCAATCATTGTAGGCCACTATCTAAACACCTTTAATCAAATGATGGATGAAATACAAAATGGTACTCATGACATCATCAGTGATACAAAAGTTAAAATTTAAGTCTGTTTTCTTAGAATATACTTCAAATCTCTTCTTAGACATATCTGTCATTAAATTTGTAAAAAAAAAACCCCACAGTATTAGAGAACAACTAGGTTGTTGATTCCACTGCCTATAATTATAAAGAGTATTTCCTCAATGCTTCCCTAAGTGTCTTTGGATTTCTAACTGCCTTGAATTGAATCGGATTGGATCACATGAGAAGAGAAGGGAAGGGAAGAGGAGAGGAGAGGAGAGGAGAGGAGAGGAGAGGTGCTTGGCCTTTAACACGGAAAACATTTCTGTTCTTAACCACTCTTCTGAGAAGATTCAAAGTTATTGAATTTCAAATTGCAGTTTAATTCATTGCTGTCATTGAGACCATCTAAATGAAAATCATAAATCAAGGCCATGATGATCTTTCTGATAGAAATATCCTGGTTCTGTGACATCAGTTATAACTGTTAAATGACTCTTGGAATTCCGTTTATCTTTCTCACAGATATATTAACCAGAAAGACTGAAATAAAACTGAACTTACTTGGAATATTAGTGAGTCTGATTTCTTCTTGAATAGAACTTATAAGAATTGGAAATGCCTTCAAAGTTGGAGCCTGTCATTTAGTTTGCAAGGAATACAAATAAAACCAAAAGAGCCTTCTCACACATAAAACTTGTTTCAGCTTGACTCGAAAAAGGAACATTCATTGTATGTTTATGCAAAATACAATATTTTTACCCCAGTGAAATCAGCAATCAAAAAAGTCCCATGAAATTCAAAGAACCTAGAATTTCATCTAGAAATAATGTAAGCTATCAGGTAACCCTAAGAATTTCCATATTTTTGTACAGTTTTTAGTGTATCATTCTTATTCCTTTTACTTTGATCTGGACCATCCTTCATAGGATTCACAAGTAGCCTTAAAAATGCTATGAATACAAGATTATTTTCCAACTGTGTTCATTGGAACATATCAGAAGTTGATACCCAACATCAATAATTTTCTCGTTTTTTTTTTGTTGCCGGCGGCAGCTGAAACCAAAACACCAAAGATGAGGGGGAAAACCAACAAGGCAGACATCCTGCTGGGGGTCTGTTATAGACCACCCAACCAGGAAGACGAGGTAGATGAAGTTTACTACAAGAGGTTTGCAGAAGTCTCACAATTGCTAGCTTTTTTTCCGGTGGGGCACTTTAACTTACAGGACATCTGTTGGAAATACAACACAGCAGAGAGGAAACAGTCTAGGAAGTTCCTGGAGTGTGTGGAAGATAACTTACTGATGCAGCTGGTAAGTGAGCCTACCAGGGGAGATGCCTCTCTGATGACAGAGCTCTCATTTAGAGGTGAAGTTAAAACTGGGGCCAGCAAAACCACCACCATGGACTTTCAGAGGGCAGACTTTGGACTGTTCAGGACGCTGGTTGACGGTGTCCCTTGGGCAAGAGTGCTGAAGGGCAAAGGGGTCCAGGCAGGCTGGACATTCTTCAAGGAGGAAGTCTTAAAGGCACAGGAGCAGGCTGTCCCTATATGCCGCAAGATGAACCAGCAGGGAAGACGACCGGCCTGGCTGAACAGGGAGATCTTGCAGAGAGTCAGGAAAAAAAGGAGGGTCTACCACCTATAGAACAAAGGGAAGGTGACTCAGGAGGAGTACAGGGGTCTCGTTAGGTCATACAGAGAGGAAACTAGAAAGGCAAAAGCTCAGCTAGAACTCAGGCTGGCCACTGCTGTAAGAGATAACTAAAAATGTTTATACAAATACATCAACAACAAAAAGAGGGCCAGAGAGACTCTTCATCCCTTACTGGATGTGGGGGGAATATTGCAAACAAAAAAGAGGAAAAGGCTGAGGCACTTAATGCTTTCTTTGCCTCAGTCTTTAAGAGTCAGACTGGTTATTCCCAGGGAACTCAGCCCCCAGTGCTAGAAGATAGGTAAGGTAAGTGAAACAAACCTCCCATAATGCAGGAGGAAGTAGTTAATGACCTGCTATGCCACCTGGACACTTACAGGTCTATTGGACTGGATGGGATCCAACCAAGAGTGCTGAGGGAACTGGTGGAGGAGGCACTGTCCATCATCTGTCAGCAGTCCTGCCTACCAGGGGAGGTCCCAGATGACTGGAGGATCACCAATGTACAACCCATCTACAACCAGGGCCGGAAGGAGGATCCCAGGAACTACAGGCCTGTCAGCCTGACCTCAGTGCCAGGGAAGATTATGGAGCGATTTACCCTGCGTACGCTCACTGGGCTTGTGAAGGACAAGCAGGGGATCAGGCCCAGCCAGTATGGGTTCATGAAAGGCAGGTCCTGATTGACGAACCTGATGTCCTTCTATGACCAGGTGACCCACCTAGTGGATGAGGGAAAAGCTGTGGATGTGGTCTACCTGGACTTCAGTAAGGCCTTTGACACTGTTCCCAACAGCATCCTTCTGGAGAAATTGGCTGCCCATGGTTTGGATGGGTGTACTCTTCGCTGGATAAAGAACTGGCTGAATGGCCGAGCACAGAGAGTGGTGGTGAATGGAGTTAAATCCAATTGGTGGCCAGTCACAAGCGATGTTCCCCAGGACTCAGTTTTGGCTCCTGTCCTGTTTAATATCTTTATCAATGACCTGCATGAGGGGATAGCGTGCTCCCTCAGGAAGTTTGCAGATGACACCAAGCTGGGTGGGAGTGTCAATCTGCTGGAGCGTAGGAAGGCTCTGCAGAGGGATCTGGACAGACTGGATCAATGGGCTGAGGCCAATTGTATGAGTTTCAACAAGGCCAAATGCTGGGTCCTGCACTTGGGTCACAACAACTCCATGCAACACTACATGCTTGGGGAGGAGTGGCTGGAAACCTGCCTGGTGGAAAAGGACCTTGGGTTGTTGGTCGACAGCTGGCTGAACATGAGCCAGCAGTGTGCGCAGGTGGCCAAGAAGGCCAACAACATTCTAGCTTCTATCAGGAATAGTGTGGCCAGCCAGAGTAGAGAGGTGATGGTGCCCCTGTACTTGCACTGGTGAGACCACACCTGGAGTACTGTGTTCATTTTTGGGCCTCTCACTACAAGAAAGGCATTGAGTTGCTGGAGCATGTCCAGAGAAGGGAAACGAGGCTGGTGAAGGTTCTGGAGAACAAGTCTTATGCGGAGCGACTGAGGGAACTGGGATTGTTTAGTCTGGAGAAGAGGAGGCTGAGGGGAGACCTTCTTGCTCTCTACAACTACCTGAAAGGAGTTTGCAGTGAGGCAGGTGTTGGTCTCTTCTCCCAGGTAAGCAGCGATAGGACAAGAGGGAATGGCCGCAAGTTACGTGAGGGGAGGTTTAGATTGAGTATTAGGAAAGATTTCTTTACTGAAAGAGTGGTCAGATTTGGCTGATTAAATGGTGGATTCACCATCCCTGGAGGTGTTTAAAAATGTGTAGATATGGCACTTTGGGATATGGTTTATTAGGCATGGTGTCTTTGGATGGATGTTTGGACTTGATGACCTTAGAGGTCTTTTCCAATGGATGATTCTATGATTCTATGATTCTATGAATAAATAACCACTGTCATTTAATCTAATTTTTCCTCTGTAATATCAAATAGCTAACTGAACAGGAGGAAGAACTTCTTCCCTCTGAGGGTGACGGAGCACTGGAACAGGCTGCCCAGGGAGGTTGTGGAGTCTCCTTCTCTGGAGATATTCAAGACCTGCCTGGGCAAGGTCCTGTGCAGCTTGCTGTAGGTGACCCTGCTTCGGCAGGAGGGTTGGACTAGATGACCCACAGAGGTCCCTTTCAACCCCTACTATTCTGTGATTCTCTGATTCTGTGAACTAGCTTGTCAAAAATGTTTCACATATGTAGACAGAAGATTTTAGTAAAAAGTTCTTTGCCCTTTCAGCTCTATCATAAAAGACTGAAAATATTGCATACAATACTAGTGTCATCTTGGAACACTAGTCATATAAAAATAAATCAGAATTATGTTATTACCTCTTTGTACAGCAAAACCTGATTTATTATGAATATATGTCTTTCCAGATTATTTACATCATAATATATTCGATACACTTAGCTTATTTACGAAAAATGGAGAATAATGAAAAGATTATCATTTAGAGATCTAAATCCATTTAATATCCCAAATACCCTGGTTATATCTATCTGTATTGTTTTAGAGTATTTTTAAGGAACTGTCACTATTGTTTAAAACAGAAACCCAAAATTAACAGCTCTTAAGTGAAGTTCCACATAGCATCTGCAAAATTTCTTTTTGTAGGTGTGGAAAATCTACCACGCACATTGTCTGAAGCTCATCTGACCAAATACAGACAGTGGCATCTGAGCTAACCACCCCAAGATCCTTCTATAACCAAAAAAGAGGCTCTTTAAGGGATTCTGCTGAACAATTGGGCCTTAAAAGTGCCCCCTTCTTCTGACAACATGGAAGTAGCATTGCTAGTTCAGATACAGATCAATTACTAGTTCAGAGAGTGTAAATAACTTAAACTTCAGTGAGATTAATTACATTCTCTGTAATAAAAAGGGTGGAAAGGTGGCCCAGATTCTCTCAGCTTGCACCACTTAAAAGAAAAACCAGCCTTACTGATGTGCTTGAGCAGTAAAAACATGAGATCCTTATGAAAGACCTGAAGTAATTGAAAACCTTTGGTTTGGGGTAGCAGAATGCCGTCTTGGTTTCTGCTTGGCATGTATGCTTTTCCATTACATTCTAACCAACCCTGAACACTGAAAGGGGAAATAAGAGGCCAGCCACAGCCTCTGAATTCCTGGAGAAGCCCTGGATCTTTATAGGATCAGCATGAGATAGTGCTCTTTCTTAACTTCTGAGTTTGAGTCTTCATTCCCTGTAATACATGACATAAATTCATAGTTATGATACAGAGCAGAAGGAGTCCATTGACCTTCCCATCTCCTAATGTGAGGACCTGGGATACAATGCAATCTGCTTCCACCTCCAGATGCAACACCTACTAGTCCTGCTGCTGTCCTTAATTTTTTTAGAGACAAAACCAGCAAACAAAAGGATCTGACTTGTGTCAATTTTACTACTTCCTTTAGTAGAATTGACAAAACATTTCATACTTAACAACTGCTGAAATATTTTTCAAAGTTTGTTTGTAGCAAATTGATTTATAAGTAGTTTTGTATGTTCAGAAAACTAATTTGCAAATAATCTTTCAATTGGTTTTGAATAAAAGTCAAAGACATCAAAGTATGTGTTTAAATAATCAGGAATGTAATGCTTTCATGCTTATGTTCTGAATAACCAGGTGGACTAGAAATATTTTTTTCAAATGAAAATAAAATCTGTGATGTAGGCTCAGTGGCCTTACTTTATGAATAAGTGCAAGTGAGGATTTTTCATTCTCTGAAGAGATATTAAAAATACTTTATCTTTGTATTTTGTGTTTTATTAAGAATCAGTTGAAGCTAATTGAAAACACTGAATGAATTAAGAACCCCAGTCAACTTTTTAATGCTTGGGGCTTACAATTATTTAAGTACCTAAGTAAAGCTATTGGTTATGAGCTGTAGATCCTGAGATTTGAATATTCTGGCCTTAGATTTTCATCCTTAGCACTAAATAATTCCTTAAAAGCATATCATATATAATTATTTAAAAGTTCTGATTTCAGAAAGATGTGGATTCCATCTTTTGGGTGAAGTGACCATATGGGATTTATAGCATTTGTTTTGAATGTTCAGAAGACATTTGCATATAGAATTAACTTGTATTTACCATTATCATAGAGAGCGCTTTTTAGGCTTCATATCACAGGACTAAGAAAAGAAGGCTTACTGTGACCTTAAAGTTGTCAGCAAACAAAAAACCGAGATTTCTTTCTGATCTTGTTTGTGCACGCATATACAGAAGGCTCTCCGATGGCTATTGAAACATGGCTGTGGCTCCCTGACTTGTGTGCTAGGAGCACTGTGGGTCAAATAGTTGTATGTATTCACTTTTCTGAGGAGAATAGAACATACAATAAACAACTGTAAGTAAGATACTTCAAGGGAATTTGTAGAGGCAGATGTTTGTGCTATTACTTACTTCATTGGTTAAGGATATTTGTGCGAGTTACAGTACACGCCACAACTGACCTCATTACGAGATTTATTTGCTTTTCAAGTTGTACTACAGAATCTCAGCAGGCTTTGTGTGAGAATCCTGTATGGACTGAATGACACAGGACGTCCCATAATCAGAGCTTTTAGAGAAAGCATACTTCGCTTTATTGCCATAGCTGTTCAGTGAAACATGCCACTCTATTTATTCAAAGATGTGAAGTAATTTATTTTGCCAGAGCAAGCACAATGTTCTTTTTACCTGGGTAAGAGTAAAAAGCTGAGAAATTTATAGAAAGGAAATTCTGTAAGAATCATTAAGTGTGTAAGCTAAATACATCAGCAACTATTACAGTCCATGAGGTTAGATGGGTAGGGTGAATCTATTTGTCCTGAAAACCCAATGTTGACACTATATGCACAAGGTTTAATTTAGTCTAGCTCTGATCAAGTCATGTGGACTGAAGGCCTGTTGATATCAGAGTCCAGTACTCTCTAATCAGGTTCTTTTAGATATTCTGAGCATAGAGGGTGTCATGTTTAATCTAAAAAGTACTTACTTAAACATAGTTGAAATTACATGGAATATCTGATTTAGCAGGGTGATACAAAATATATTTCGTAACACAACGCAAACGTAAGTTACATTTCACAAAAAATATATATAGCAGTTGCAATACACATTTCAATGACAACACCAATGTGATTCCCATTACTGGTTTCTGGAATATGCTCATCGTCACGATGTTGAGTGTCCCCACTCTCCAGGAAGGAATATGTGGGTTGAAGCCAGTTCAAGCCTGTTGCTTTCTTTGAAATTCTTTTGTTGGTTTCTCAGTTTTTATACTCTGCGTTGGGCTGATCTGCCATTCACTACCTCCATGCTCACTCAGGGAGTTGTTCACACTCTGTCAGTGAACAGAGGGAGCAGAACACTACCAGTTGATCCACTCAAATTCTGGTAACTGTTTATCTAAAACAAAGGTCACCCTCCTGTCCCCTGCATGTTGAGATAAGTCAGCTTCTTTGCAACAGTTGTGGTCATACACATCCTGAGCTTCACGGACATATCACAGGCCCATTTCCTCTGAGCATTCTGTTGTTAGGGTTTAATCGGTCAGTCACAGTTACCAACCCAAGTGCATTGGTTGCAGTCCTGGAATGGCTTTAGATAGATGTCACCTGAAAGATATCCAGTTTAAAATCTCCAAGACTATCCCATAATTCAAATCAAAGTGCAGTAAATGAAGATGATCAGAACATTCACTAAAAAAGCACACAAACTAAATCTGTAATATACATGCACCCATAGAAATACCGTCCAACATCTAAAGCCCCTTAACTTTTAATAGGGAGTAGGAGGTTGTGAGAGCATTAGGAGGAAGTATCGTGTGTGTTTGTGTTGACCTTATTCTTTGTTAGGTACCTGCCAATGACCACAGTTGAAAATGGAATGCATGACTTGATGCAGCCGTTGTTACAATTTTAAGTTATTACTGCAATTGGTAACCAGAATGAAAAGACCAGACAGATTAACTTCTAAAATAGATAACTAGAGATGCTATTCAGTCTTTCTGACCTTGCCTATGTATTTAGCATCCCAGACACTCCCCCTCAAAGTGTTAAAAACACTTAATATTTTTATTCACTGCAGTATTAAACATTAAATGTTTACTATTCTAGGACTCTCCGAAATGAAGAGCTATCAGGTCCATGTAAGTTCTGTATCTGATTGGATCTGATCCCAGACACCTGCAATGGGGCAGGTGGGCAACTTAGAGAACAGTATTTATTCTCTGCCTTGAAAATGACGTTAAATAAAGAAATCTGCAATATGGAGGAAGGATAGGGCTAACGTTGTGCTGACGCAGTGGACCAGACAAATAAAAAGTATATTCCTTTGAGTGCATAAGCACTTTTGGTTTTGTTTTGATTTATTGGATTTTTTTTTTTTAAACTTACACTGTAACATAATGACAGGTGTAAGGTAACTTGCAAATAGTAATAATTATAAAGAGTAAGGAAAAACTATTGACGCAGACTGTTACTTGTTAAGCAGATGTGTGGACAAATAATCTCTCCTTATAAACCCAGGAGAACATAACAACCTACATTTTCCAATCCTGAGGCTAGTCTGGAACTTACTGCTAAAAATTGAAAAAAGGTGTTGTAGTTTGGCCGTGGCCGGCAACAAAAGGGCCACGCGGTCGCTCTATTGTCCCTCCCCCTATGGGGGTGGGGAGGAGAATGTGAAAAAAAAGGCAAAAACTCTTGGTTGGGATTAAGGGCAGTTTAACAGAACAGCAAACAAAGTGAACAGTAGCAACATCAATACTGATAAGGAGAATACACAAAACAAACAGCAAAATGCACAGAGGAACTCTCACCACCCGGTGCCCCAAGCGATCTCCAGCAGTGATTAACTTCCCCCCAGCCAGCTCCCCCCGACCGGAACCCAGCATGACGGCACACGGTATCAAATACCCTGTTTTGTTTGGCCAGTTTGGGTCAGCCCGCCGGGCTGTGTCCATTCCTGGCTTCTGGTGAAAATTAACCCCTTCCTGGCTGAACTTAGGACAAAAGGTTATTGTCGAGGGGGGAGGGGGAAGAATCCCTACCTATTATCAGACCTAAGATTGAAGATTTTCTTGATGTTGAACCAGGGATGTATTCTGAAGGGTAGGAGTAGTGCTTAGGTCAGCCAAGCTCTTACTACTTCTTCGAAAAGAAATATTCTCATTTTGGGAAGCATTCTTGAAAGTAATTCTGAAAAAGACGGTAAGATTGGGGAGCAAATAGCATCCGTCACAGAAGTCAAAGCCTCTACGAGTGAAGGGTTCTGCCCTGGAGCACAGATGACATGGAAAAGGACTTTGATTAAAAAGGACATTTTGTCTTATTACACAGACAATGATTTTGACCTAAAAATTTGATTGTGGTTTGATATCATTAGAGATTTGATGTTCTTCTGTTTGTTTTATGGCTTATACTTAATATGCCACTTAATGGACCTGCTGATTATACCTGTGTGGAACACATGAGTTTATTTAATGTGTACTGAAGTGCATTATGGCCACTTACTAGCACTTAGCACTATTACCTGCCTTACTGTACCAATACTGACCTTTAACTTTATGTTGTGAAGAACTGAGCAACTGCCAAGACTACTTTTTTTCCTCATAAAATGGAGAACAATCTGTTTCAATAGTTGCACTTCCCAGTGCAAATTTAGCTTGGGTGTCCTCTGTTACCCCCACTGCTGAGGTTCAGGACTGCAAACAGTGCATGTTTGAAGACATAGGTCAAGAGGAGGTTTATAACTAACTCTTCTGAGGTGTGTATTTGTTTTTTCAGGTGCCCATCCCTCCGTGGAAAGAAAGTTCTTACTTTTTTTTTTTTTTTTTAATTAAGTAGCCCCCACTTGATGGGTTCTTTGACTTGGATCACAACCTGCAACATTCAGAGTCAGACCTTCCAGATGCAAATCCCTAAATCTATTCTGGAGGAATGTCTTTGCAAAGCAATGGCAGCATTTAGATTTTACCACATGCTTTACCCTGGCTCAATTCTCTCTCTCTCTCTCTCTCTTTAAAAAGCAGCAGCAAGTATCAATGTTACAAATAGCTGCAGCGTATATGTTCTGAGAGCATTGAGATACGATAGCATAAAAGATTATATAGTATATTGCACCAATGAAAGGATACTGAGGGGAGGAGAAGCCTGTCTTTTTGCTTGACAGGTCTCTCATAAAGTATATTTTTATTGTAAAAGCTAGTTGAAAATTCATTATTTTTTTGCTCACATTACAGTATCTTATTTTATTACAGCCTATCTTTTTAGATGGGTATGAATTTCATTCAATTGACTACCCGTAGACAATGACAATAGATATTGTAATTTCAGATATTTACACTTAACATCTTCTACTGGTTTTGGCTGGGATAGAGTTAATTTTCTTTAGAATGCTTTCTATGGTGTTATGTTCTGGATTTGTGACGAAAACAGTGATGATATAACACAGGGATGTTTTAGTTATTGCTGAACAGTGCTTGCACAATGTCAATGCCTGGTTTCTCACACTGCCCATCAGTGAGTAGGCTGGGGGTGAGCAAGAAATTGGGAGGGGGCACAGCTGGGACAGCTGACCACAGATGACCAAAGAGACATCCCTGATCATATAATATCATGCTTGGCAATAAAGCTGGGAGAAGAAGGAGAAAGGGAGGACATTTGGAGTGATAGCATTTGTCTTCCCAAGTAGCCATGACACACGACGGAGTCCTGCTTTCCTGGAGATAGCTGAACACCTCTCTACCAATGGGAAATAATGAATGAATTACTTGTTTTGCTTTGCTTGCACGCACAGCTTTTGCTTTACTTATTAAATTGCCTTTGTCTCAACCCACGAGTTTTCCCACTTTCACCCTTCCAGTTCTCTCCTTCATCCTGTTGAGAGTGATGAGCGTGCAGCTGTGTGGCTGAGCTGCCAGTTCGAAATTAAACCGCAGCACATCCGCATATGGCTCACAGACATGACTGAGGACACAAGTCCTTTTGTAGTGGCACCTGGATGCTGAACAGGGTAGATTTGGGCATCTGAAATGGAACTCTCATGTGTGGGAAACTGAACACCCTATGTACCTGTCCAATGTTCGGTGAAATAAAAATTTCTGGCTTCCTTAAAACATATAGTCTGACCATCCTGTCTTTTCAGATGCTTGATAGAAGGCTTCATGTTGAAAAAGGAAAAAAAAAAAAGAAAATTAAAAAGCCTGTAGCAAATTAGAAAAAGAAAGAAAAAGCAATTCCATAAGATCACCTGTCTGGACATTTGAAGAGTATATGCTTTAAGGAGCAAATATACTAAGGTGTATCCACTTGCGTCAGGAGATAACTTGTGGAGGAAAAAAAATATTTTAGATTTAAGATATTAGCAAAATCTGTATCACCAGAAGACTCCTCAAAACTGGTTTTTGAAATTAGTTAAGCTACCGTCAAGTCTTGTTTTTATGGGGGGAAGAGGCAGGGCAGGTTGGTCATGCTTGTACGCATCCAGTTTGCAAATGTACACTTCTAATTGGTTTTACACAGCTCCTGGGTTAGGGAAAGGTCTCAGATAGCAGGATACTCATTAAACTGTTATTTGACATTACTTCCTATGCAGAAAATCAGGAGAGGGCAAGACAAAACTGTAACCTCCGTTACTAAATAGCAATGAAAATATTTGAAATAGCTTTTAACATAATTATTACAATATGTTGCTGGTTAGAGGAGAAAGGAAGTAAACTACTAAACAAAAATGTTAAATGTTGAAAATCACTCTTGGACTCCAAGCATCCTATTAACTAGTTATTTGCATTTGCATAGTACTTTTTCATGTATGTTTTTTTACTTGTTTAGTTACTACCCTAATTTGGAAATAGAGGTCCAGGGACAAGCTCACATAGTAAAGCTAGGAGAACCAAACCCGACAAAATATTTACAAGACTCAGGATTTATGTTTGCCTCTTATTAAATAAGAATCCTTTGTATAAGAGTGCGATGGGCCTGTAAATTCTTCAACAGGTATCACCTTCTCACTCATATCTATATGTTTAGAGCTAAAGCATTTCTGCTGATGTTAGTTTGCTAATTTCCATAATTTGACACCAACTGGTCATGAGTAAAGAGTCTTCCAGATATATTTCTTCATCTTATCTCAACCTACACACACTGAAGGAACACCACTGCATCATCAGCCAGAACACTAGGGAATTACCAGTCACAGATGATACGCTCCTTCTCCTGTTCCCATATGCACAGTAATCTAAGGCAGATTTATGCTATTGGAACCATTAGATTTAATGGGAATACCATGATTCTCTAGTCAGTATCTTAAGAACAAACGCAGCTAGAACACACTGATAGTTTTTATTCCTGGTTGCTTTAAAGCAACAAATGTAAAGCCGTAATTGGCCTGTCTGAACGTACAAAAAAAAAAAAAAA
>Ga0065711_1033936_pt1 | contig 24561 bp, 11 predicted proteins | sample Hoacrofraction12_FD_59098 | JGI IMG/M metagenome (GOLD analysis project Ga0065711, IMG submission 59098) | Hoatzin crop microbial communities from Cojedes, Venezuela - Epithelial fraction 12 v2 (version 2) | ecosystem: Host-associated > Birds > Digestive system > Esophagus > Crop | place...
GTTATGTTATGTTATGTTATGTTATGTTAGAAACAAGAGGCTCCAGCTGAGGGAAAAGCCTTGCTGACCGGGTGTTTGGCGCTCCATGTAAGGGAAGAGCAATCTTGCACTGGAGCATTTATAATCTGAATAGGAAGTGAATGGGGAAAATTAACTACTCTGCTCTCTGACTTTTCAGACAGGTAAACAGAAGAAAATTGAATTTAAGTGACTCGTCCAGAGTTACATGGGGATTGTGTAGCACAGCTGGGAATAAACCCAGATAATCTTTCTTTCAAAGAGCTGGCAGTATTACCCATCTCATTTTATAGTCAGGTCATTGAACCAAGCCCAGTGCCTTTGCTGGCACTCAGAAATCTGTCTTGAATGCATCCCAGATCTGTCTCTCTTTCCTGCTCCAGAGACACTTCCAGAAAGCTCTTACAGCTTCTCTCAAACGCAGGCAATTTTTCTTTCTCTGCTCTTTGCAGGAATTACGCAACCCCAGTTGTTTTTCAGCTCTGACACTGTTTTGAACTGCTTGCTTTTCTCCAGTGAAGATGAGAGAAGCCCTTCAGCATTCCTAAGAAGAAATGAATTACTGAAGGGAGTAATGTTTCTCCTCCACTCTCTCCCACTAGTTCTTCCAGAGATGGTTCTGTCATCTAACAGCTGCATAAAATGGCTAGAGAACTACATGTGGTTTGCAGCGAGCTACAAAATGCAGGTTAAGAACAGCTATTGTTAAACAAAAGAGGTCATAGTCCAAAGGCACAAGAGGCATGAATATTTTCATTTCACCTTTTTCGCTCTTGGTTTCTACTGAGCTTTTAGCAGTACTAAAAGCAGTGCAGAAACTACCGCTCGGATTCTTTCTGTATTACCATATCCATGTCTGTCATGGGGAAAACCACTTTGTTAATGTAGTTGTCTGGTAGCTCTCAGGTAACTACATGAAAAAAAACCAAGGAAAACAATCCCACTTACGCTTTCTGTTAGAAAAAATGGTGCAAACTGGAGGAGTTAAATCGGGAAGGGAGCACGAGAATCTGAGCAGCCCCTGAAAAGCTTCCAACTAGTTTCTGAAAAACGTATTTAATTGCAACCATGGTGTGACCTTTTGGCTGTAAAAGAAAGGTCTTGTGACCCAGCTCAGCTTCCCCCATTTTGGTGTGAGCACCGAGTTTCCCAGAGAATAATGAAGCAGTAGGTGCACTGGAAAAAGACAGCAGAAGCCAAAACCGTGCAGTTGTCTTCCTTCTGTGGAGTCAGTCCAGCCAAGGAGCCCACTGACACATTGTGTAGTGGGCAGTTATACTAGTTGTTTGATATCAAGAGAGTGCTATTGCTTGTATCTGTACTTCTTCTTAGGTGATTCCACTTTTGAACTGGCACAGTCTGAATACTGAAAGGATGCCCTTTTAATTAGAATCCATCTGAATTCAATATGAGCTCTGAAATTCTTGCTAGTTTCTATTATTTCTCGCACTGTCACAAATAATAAAGATTCCAGAAGCTGAAGGTGGCCAGTAATTTTACTGCTAGTTCTCAAGGGAGTCCAGGATCCCATTTGCTCTTGCGTTTTTTCACGGAGTCTGTTGTGTTACCCTCTGTAAACGTGGTGTTCTGGGCATTTGTAGTCTGTGATGAGCTCCTCAGCTGTAGTTAGAAACCTTGGCTTGTGTCTTTAAGAAACTTAACAACAAAATTAAAAAATAAGTAATCGGTATTTATAAGAGGGGTGAATGGACAGTATGCCACTTTGCAGGGTAGTTTTATGGGTGCTGTCTGTATAGATGGAATGTAAATGCCAGTCCATAATCCACGTACTGAGAACTTCCGAACTAGTGTCTTATATGTAGAGCCATTGTTTCAGCTTATATAAATTGGCATCGCTCTACAGCGTGTTGTAACTCCATGAAATTTGAGTCATTTTAGTCAATGGAACTAATCCAGTTTACTTCAGCCCAGGATCTAATCCACAATTAAGACTGAGTTTACAGTAAAGATTTTCTCAAAGTGAAGTTCTTGTATAGAGTTTGAGGTGATCAAAATTTCCCTTGCCTGCTTCTTAATTCCTTAATCCCCAATTAATTTTTAGATCTAAACTCACATGTGACTTTTTCAAAGAACTTTCAAAGAATGCTCTGAGTCACTCCAGTCAGTTCTGAAGCACAAAATACCCCTTGGTTGACATTCTGAGATCATGAGCTGTGGTTATGTGTATTTCACTGTTCACATGGTAACAGAATCAAAAGAAAATCATAATGAAACACAATGGTTGGATTCAGAAATAGGTTACAAAAACATTCTCTTGAACAGTCTTAACAATGGAGAAGAGATGAATTTACATTGGGCCAAATTCATCCTTTTTGCAGTGCCAATTAACTCACGGAAGTTGCACCTTGGAAAATTCAATAATTAGGTAAAATTCTTTCAGTTAGACTTGTGCCACCCCTACCCTCCCTCCAATGCTAACCTGAAAATTATTTTGCTGGGAAAAACCAGGACTCCTTATTTTCGTTAACTCTTTGTATGACTTCCTTTTTAAAATCATTAAATATTTAATGCAAATTTGCATTAGAAATTGATATTGAAGCTGGATTAATCAGAAAAGATGAGTCTCTGATGGCTTAAAACAGAAACAGCTTCTGTATAAGCATGAGAAGAAAGGGATGAAAAAGACTTAATTCTGTAGCTCTAAGCTGTCCTTTGTCTTAAAAGGTAAGAAAAGAATTACCATGGAAACATGCTCACTCACTTCTTTTCATAGAAAAAGAGTTTGACTTAATTACTATGAACTTGTACTATCTTATCTTAAAATAATATTCCAGGTCTTTTTCCCAAGCAGTGTATTTATATGTGTCAGAAAGAGCTAAGGAAAATGCTATCAGAAGGGAAATAAGCATTTGTCTGTGTTTAAATCATAGCTCTGGCTCTGTAGCAAACATTTTTATTGCTGTTGTGGAATTCACACCTCTCAGGAGAAAACCTTCTTATAGAATCTGCTGGTTTCTTTCAGCTCCTATACGTGTATGTAAGCAACTGTAGCAAATCTCTTTTAACTGGCAACAATAAAGAACAGTAATTGCACACTTTAATTTAAAATTACAAGAATGTTCCTTCCTTTTCTGGAGGGAAACCTCTTCTGTGGGCCACTTTCCAGAGCTAAATGCCTGATTCTCAGAAGAGAGAAAACAGCGTTTTGTTCAGATTTACAGAGAGCACAACAGTCAAAACGCGGGACACAACAAAGAGCTCTGAGCGCTCTGCTTTTTCACTCTTCCTTGTGTTTGCTCCGTTTGTACTGTCAGCCCAGGAGCTAGTGAAATGTTAGAAGACTGTGGTGCCATGAACTTATACCTGCAGGTCTTGGGTCCAGCTCTGAGCCGGGTTTGCTCCTGAAGCTGTGTCGTGCCATGAATCACGCCGGCATTCACCCGACGCACCGCTCCTGTTACTCCCTCTCCTTGCCTTTCTTCAACTTGTCCCTTGCTCTGGGGGGGTGAATAAGATCCCACAGCTGCTAGAAGGTATAGATTTCTTCGAAGACAGCTTACCTTAGCCAGCAAGACCTGTCTTGTGCTCCTCACATGAAAGCTTCATCCAAATATCTGGAAGTCTTACGCAACTCGGCGCTCATGGAAAGTGGAGTTGGTTCTCCAAGTGAAACTTTGACAGTCTAACCCACAGTAAGTGTATTAAACATGTTACATTTCACATCTAAAACAGTAGCTTCCCGTGTATCTCAAAAGTACCATGCAGGCTTTTGGTAGCGGAGCTTCAAAAATTTTTTCCAACTAGTTGGCCCCAGTAAGAGTGAGGCCTGCATTACTGAGTGCCATAGGAACAGAGTGTATCGTTATTTATCTCTGAGATAATCCTTGGTTTTCATATCACATCTGCGAGGCTTCCAGTCGTCTTCTGCGGTTAGACTGCCAAGAATTATGTCTGTGGGAGTTACAGTTCCCTAGAAAAAAGGCAAACAGAGACATTTCAGTCTGAAGTAAATTAATTTAGTGGAAGAAAAGCATTAGAAACCAACAAAAACAAAGTTTCCATGAAAGGCCACAAGAAACACCTCTCTCCTGAAGCTCTCTACAGTAATTTTAGAACTAAATAGCTGATATCTTTGCACCCCATAGAAATGTATGAGACTTTATAGTTTCAAGGCACTTATTTTTAGAACAATATAGATTTGTGGCAATCATAGCTGTGTTTAGTTGTGCTAGGATAAGTTCAGTCCTGTTTCCACCAACTTTTTGGTGCCTTTGCATTGTAACAGAAATCTAGAAATTTCTCAACATAAATGAGAATCTACCAATACAGTTAAAGTAAGAAGATTTAAAGGAGTGTTATCTTTTGACTTTGGCCATGATTTTGCCCTGTTTCTCAGGGTGGAAAAGACAGTAAGATGCATGCAGAGAAGAGAATATGGTGAATCTGAGTTGCGTATAAGGAAATTGTTGTAGTATGGGTTTAAATGCAAAACTTTAAAATCTGAATGCACCACATGAGCAACATGCTCCCTTGTATCATTATCTTTACGTGCCAGGAAAGTTGACACAACCTGCTTTTACATCTTGCCACCAAAGCTGTAGAAGCTTCAACTTTCAACATTTTAATTCAGCTGGTTTTAATAACGCTTATAACATACAAAGATCAGCTCCAGCTTTACTGAGGAAAAACTGTATTTTCTGGTATCTGCTAAGCTGTGTGTCACGGGTTTCTGTAATGACTACCAGGGATTAGGTTAATAGCATTACTGCTGGAAGTGTTGCTTCCGGCTCCAGGAGAGACCTGTTTACGATTTCCAAGGTTGGAGTGATTAGTGGTGCAGATGCAGACTCCACTGGTTGCAAAAGCTGCTGTTGGCTGGGAAGCATAATGGATTCGTTTTCTGGAAGAAAAATATGGTCTGTTACAGTAAAAAGTGTTGCTGGCTGTGGAGAATCTCAGGCTCGTTAAGGATCTATTCACAGAAGGAAAATAACCGTTGATAACACGCTGCTAGGATTCCCCCCCAGTAACTGGGATGTCACATAGCATTATACATTCCAGAAAGTTATGAAATAAACTGATTCTGAAAGCACCTAAGTGGCAAATCCCTACAGTCAACAAGATGACAATGAGTCGGGTCTTCCAGGAGCGTAGTTACATGGAAAAATTTCTTCATTATGAGGCATGGCTAAAAGCCTGGCAGTCACCACAGAATCTGGGTGGGTTTTATTCTGGAGAGTAGCTGTGGCCATCCCTCACTTCCTTCCACTTAGAAGGAACATAACAATACCTTGTAACAGTGTAAAGCTTGCATGGGTAATTCTGTTTCATATGAACTACATATTTACAGACAGACATTTCTTGTTGCTGTTCTGGACATATTCACATTGAAACTAGGCTTCCAGCTATGTGGGGCCTTTCATCTTGATCAGAAGCACCCTTCATGTGAAGACGGTGGCTTTAGAGACTAGCATGCTGTCAACTGAACTAGTGCTAACTATCTTTTACTGTTGCAAATTCAGATTTTCTGATCTAAAACTTTGAATCAAAGTAAACAAGTTTTTTGCATCGTTGAAGACCTAATAAGACAAAGAGCAATTATGTCAGTTCTTCTATTAATCCTCCTCCTTTAAATTGTTGGCACCGGTGTGCGTGGCATTGCTAACCACAATTTATACCATTAGAGACCCGCTAATGCTGTCCTTTCATTCATGGGTTTTGCAGGCTCTCTGATGCTCTGGTTATCTCAGTTCAGCTTCTTTGCTCCTAGGTGGTTTCCAAAGATCGACAGTTTCCCTTGGTATACTATAGTATGGAAAACTACTGATTCATACCGACTGTTCTTCAAAGCATGGGAAGGAGTGATTATACTCTGTCCACAATGGTGAAAAGTCCTGTGTCTCATTTAATTTCCTTTCTGCTGCATTTTTCTTAAAGATATCTTGCTAGCTACAGCTTTCTGCAAGATAAACAGGAGCCGTGTTGGAAAATTTCACACTCAAAGTGAAGCCTACAAAATTTGCATTTGTCAAATTTCACAATGAGGTGGAAAAATGGCTCTTTACTCAGAACAAACTTGAGACATAATTGCTTGTAAGCTAAGCAGATATCAAATTCATTTGGTCATGAGTTAAATCATGCTTTGGTTTTGCAGATTGCAGCCCCCCGAAAAGGACCATGTTTGCTACCATTTGCTGGGGGGGTTAGTACCATCTGAAAAAATTAATGGTGTGTGATGTGACTAAAGGAATACCAAGACTCCCATATAGTCTTCAGACATAAAGGCAGCCTGAGTCTCCCCAGACTTCTGTACCTATTCGACATTTCATGGTCAGTCTAAAATGTTGCCCAGTCACAAGGACAGTTGTGCTAATGGACTGAAAGGCTTATTAGCTGGCCCTCCACTGTACCAAGTTGGCTTAGGAAGACCTTTTTTGAGCTTCAGCCTGACAGACTGCATCAGGAGAAGGAAATACATGTCCAGAATCTGAAGGGAAATAGCTGCAGATTCTGGTGCCTTGAAGAGTTGTGGTAGGACCAAGCTGTCATGTAAGCTGTTCATATTTAAAGCAATAGCCTGTGCAGACCTCCCTGCCCTGCATGATCAGGATGGTGAAAGTCTGCTTTCCTTTTCTGTTTCAAGGGTTTTGTGAACCCCTTGAATAACAAAAACAAAAGCCTCATGCAGTTTCAGCCGAGGTTGGTATTGCTTACTTCAACCAACCTGTCCTGCACCCTAAATGTCTGCAAAATAAGTTGGGTCCTTTTGAAGAACTTTAGTCTCAGAGTGTCCTAAATTTATCCTCCAAGGTAGTAAAAGATTGCGCTAGTTGGCAGTTCAGTCCAACTCTCCAGGAGACTTCCTGTCACAGCTGCTGGGAAGATCCCGTGCCAAATGGCAGCATGACAGTCAGTGACCCTTCACTTGCTCTTGTAGCGTAGGACCTTAAAAATGCTTCAGTGAACCTCAGAGGAAATTCAGATCACAAGAGAGACTCTTTCAAATTTGCCCAGAGGTGCTGAGTTGTTTGGGTTTGTTTTGTTTTTTCTTCCTTCCAGACGGTATTTCTTCCTGGAAAAAAGAAAGAGGATTGAGGGACAGTATTGTCCCAGGGAAAGGTGGTTATGGCATGAAAAAACCCATAATGGGAGGTGGAGGGGAATGACAAGTGCTTTTTGTTTGCTCTTTAAGTGCTGTGTTGCTGATGCTTCTAATGCCATATGGTGGAACAGCTGATGGTTAAATGCTGATGCTGAAACATGATGCTGACACAGCAGATGCGAAAACGTGATTGTGGCAAAGACGATAGCAAAACACTGAAGGTGAAACACCAATGCAGAAAATGCTGATGATAAAATAGAAACCTCTGATGTTCCTGTGTTAGAAGTTGTATTTCTGGAGCTCACAATAACTGTAGCAGCCCAGATGATGTTTGGAAGGCCAGACTGGAGAGTTGCCAGATGCATGGGAAACTAGAAGAGTTGTCAGCTGTTTGTTAGTAGGAGATAGTGAGCAAAGTTTCTTGCTCTTTGCTCTAAAGGGAAGGAAACAAAGCAAAGGAGCAAATCGGTCGTGAAATTAACTTTCCACCTCTCGCGGTCCGCCCAGCAGAAGCTTGCAGCAGCTGTACGTTGGTCTTACAGACATGAGAGAGACTGGCTGCAAACCAGCAGGTTTCCAGCTGGTCGCAGCGCAATAACGAGGTCATCCGACACACACACAGGCTGCTTGCTTGCTTGTCTCCCTTAACATTTATGTATTTTTTATGGTTCTAAACATTTAGAACAGGAGTTTTAAACATTTAGTTGCAACAAAATGTGGTCCGGTATTTTTTTAACAGGAGAAGTCATTCTGGGGTGCGCTTGCCTAAGGTTCTGAAAGATGGCTTTGACCTTATTAGCAGATACAGAGTCTGTATCTTGAGAGGCACGGGACTGGCAGTTTGTTTATCAAGTACCCAAGTTGTTCTAGAAAACCAAGGTAATTTAAAAAACTGGGAGAGTGCCAAATGACTTAAATGGCGATGTAGAAGTTGTGAGAAGATGTATTTTCAGATATTAAATATTCTCCAGTCTGATGGTCTGCGCCCTCAGAAAATCAAAGGTACATTGAGCAGCTCTCTTTGTCATCTGGAAAAGCTGCTCCTGTTTCCTGCAGACCAGATACTGTTCTGCTTCTTAGCTTCTTGACTGAATTTAGATTGAACTGTAGAATAAAAAAGTCATATTATTAAAATACTTTGTAATTATTTCAGTATTTATTTGTCAAAGGTCTCGCGCTATGCATGGGAAAGGAGAGAGAGAAAGTTTGACCACTAGCATGCGATTATTTGGAAAGGAGGCAGGGTGTGATCAGCATCTCCCACAAATACTGAGGGTGTCCAACCTGTGAAATTTAATTAGAAGCCTTCAAATTGTCCATTTCCTTTGAGAGTCCTGGCATGTGTTTTGCTTGTTTGTTTGCAGCTTACTGTGTCCTCTAAAAGAGTGTAGGTAGGCAGCAGGGAGGGGGACCTGGTTCTGTCTGTGGCACCATCTGCTGTGCTTTGGTCAGACGAGATCTGTGTACACAGGCAGACCTGAGGGATGCTCCTGGAGTACGGAGAGGGCACAAAGAGATGGTGAGAGATTTAGGTGGCAACTGATGAGAAGAGCAGAGGGAAGCCAGGACTTAGACATGATACAAAGTGTGGGAATCATTTACCTGGCCGCTGATACATAGCATGGTTTTAGATACCTAAAGGCAATGAGCTGTCTGCAAGGAACCAGCTGATGAGACACGAGACCTACAGGAGGCCTGCACCCTCTGAAGACCTAGTCCCTTGGATTCTCTGCAGCTTCTCAAAAGGCACAGCACGCCAGCATGTAAATACGCGAGTCCCTTCCCAGTAGCCTTCTGTCACCTGTACGTAGCTCGTTGCAGCAGAGGAAGCCACTGAATACTCGCTGTGACGAGCACAACACAGAAGGGAAGGTGCAGGGAGATCTGCTTTCAAACTCTTTGATTCTGTTTTGTGCAAGGAGATCTCTAGTTAAGAAGTAGGTTGTTCTGGTTCATATTTAGAGGTTCAAAATCATTCTGGGGTCTTTGCCTTAAGGAAGAGGACTCAGCGGTTCCACCCAGGCTCTGCCTCACCACATTTGGTCCAGAGAGGGATGTTTCCGGAGTAAGCACCAAGTTCTGTCACCGAAGAGGTGAGCAGGTTGGGCATCCCTGGGCTGGCTGTGAGTAGCTGTTAGGGAATCAAACACCAGTGGTGAGTAATAGGAGTGCAGTTTTTAGAAACAGCCACTCTTACCTTCTGAAGTGATGAACCCTATCAGATAATGTTAGGAGGCAGTTGATAGCCTTTAGCAACGCACAGGATTGGACCTAGATCTCAGCTCTGGACAGGTGTGTGGGAAAGCAGAGAACGGCATAACTTTTGTCCAGAGAGAGACTTTGTGGTTGCACACAAAAGATGTGTACGATTAATTAGTTATTTTACAGTAAATTGTACCACTTGAGTTGATTTTGGTGGGCATTCACGTCCAACTCATGTCACTCCTTGGTTCCACACTTGCAATCTTTTTCCCAGACTAAACCTTCATTTGGAGTTCCCCTGAGAGGTATTGTGGTGGCTGGTTTTTTACTTGATCAAAGTGACAAAAACATCAAAAAAAGATCACTATGGAATATGATCTAGAGTCTACCAGCCCTTAAGTCCAGAAAACCAGCTCCAGCATCAACCCAGATGTCGGTAGCTATACAGAAGTCTCTAGCACAGAGCATGGGGAAAGGAACATAACTGTTGTGCCTGGGAAAGTTCATTCCAGTGTGAAAGCTTATCATTAAATCAGTTCCAAAAATGTTCTTGAAAAGTAATTTGCACCCCAGTGACTTGGGAAGAGGTTCAGTGTTCGGTACCTAATAAAGATAGCTGGCATTGAAGGGGAAGTTATTTTAATTATAACAACACGGTGATGGCATTTTCAGGAAGGGATCTCACAGAGTTCTGACTGCAGACATTTCTCTACTTACAGCATTTAAACAGCTGCCAAAGGGTTTTCATTAACAGGTTATATGGATACAGTATATGCAGACTTACGCTGTGCTATCACTGCTTCACAGCCCTTCTTTCACTTCCTTGACTTTCTTGGAAAGATGAGCCAAATCGATTTGGCCGGAGCCAGTGTCTCAGATTAAAAGGCAAGAAAGCAAGCGGTGAGAGGCAGCTGGTATTGCAGCTCTGTACCAGAGAGCAGGGTGAGAACCACAGCTCTCAAGATCACCAGCCGCCCTAATCCCGCTCCATATGCAGGGCATTTGCAGGATGGCTTTCAATGCCTGCACATCCGAGTCGGCTGAAGCAGTAAAAGCCCTCCTAAAGTTTACAGTGTAGCTTATGCTGAGGGACTGGGAAGCGCCAGCTTCAGTCTTTACAGGAAAGCCCTCTAACTGCCCATTATCTTTGGAAATCAAACCATTTGTGACTTGCTGTCATTTGTTGTGCTGGTGGAACTAATTGCCGGTGACCCTGCTGGCGTTTAGAACAGCTGAGGATCTTGCTCAAGGGCAGGAGCTGGGACCCAGCATTCCTCTATCCTGAGCGATGCATAGTATGGCCAGGTCTCATCTCACATCTGTTGCCACAAGTGAGGAGTAACTGGGTAGGAATCCCGAAGTCAAACCAGTGCAAGGTGAGAATCAGGCCCAGCTACTCCTGCTTGAAAAGTCACTTCTCCTGAGAACGTGCATCTCTTATCGTGCTTCCTTGGAGCAGCTTGGGTAAAGGAAGAATTCGGGGAGTACCTGGTGCCAGTCAGAGCTTGCAGCTATTCTCAGCTCAATTCAGCTATGCATTCACATTGCTTGGAAGATTTTGCAGAAGTATTACCATCCCAATCAGGTTGTAGTGCTCTATTTTATATACTTTAGAGTCGCTAACCAACAAATCTTTATGCAAAAAAAAACTGAAAATAACTCTGTGTAAATCATCATCAATTCTTTTATTATTCATTAAAATAACATTAATCATAAACCTCTTTGGTATTCATGTGGATGTAATATGTAGTTCCAAAGGAATTATGGATTAAAGGGGACTTAAGCTCAGAACACTCAGTTCTCTATGAACATGCTGTGTTCATTATGTTAGATTTAGTGTGAACTATTTTCTTCAGTATTATTAGAAGGGAGTAATGGTTGAGTTTCGCATTTATTTGAAAGTGATTAAAGTAAAATTTTCACCTTGAATAAAACAGCAGTAACATATTAACAATTTTTATCATGCCCACAAAAGAAATCTCTTCTCAAAAGATTGGAAATAATCCTCTGAAACCTACCTGCAGCTGATTATATTAACCCGTGAGAAATATACATTTCCACCTCTATGGATTTTTTTTTTTTTTTCAAACTTTACACTGTTGAGGTTGCTAATATCTTTGCTACTCACATGTACCTAGGGGTAATGTTAGGATCACCGCACATTCATTCATCTGTTTCTGACTTCCGAAGGCTCAATATTAATATTCTAAGACCCATTACTGATGTGGAAACTAACTGGTTTATTGAACATTGCATGTCTGGCCTCATGTCTGCTTAGTACTAATTAAAATTCACAAACTTCTTTACCAGCAGGAAGCTTTGTAAAATGCGGTGTGGATTTTTTTAGAGGATTTGATCCAGTTTCTGTATACATAAAGCAGAGGGCATTTTTGAAGCACTCTTGGGAGTTTAGAGGTATTGTTTACAGAAATAATTCTATGATGAGCATACTAGGTTGGTTCTGCCCAGCCTACCACTTTACACCACAGTACTAGCCAAGTGAGCTCTAGGCATGGAAGGTCTGATGATGAGAACTGAATTTATCCCAGGAATTCTGAAGGGACGGGTTGCAGTGGATCTTGTTCCTGCCCCTGAACCTACTATGCAGTTGATAGTATTTACTTTGCAAAACACTCACCATATCTGAAGGGCAGATAGTCCTCCAGATGCCTGGAGGTTACCTCATATTTCACCACCGAACTTTTTCTGTTTGAATGGAGATTTACATTAAGACCTTTATGAGATACCATATAGGGCCATATTTTATCAGGCAGTGGATTTCTTTTCATTTTGTATTAGCAAAGTGTGTGTAATCCTAATTAAGAAATAAGTTAATCCTAATGTCAACTGGCATAAATCCTGTGAGGAGGAGTGTTTGCATTTACGAAGTACTGGAATATATTTGCTTGTCTTTGGTCTCCATGTTGTCCTTGTTCCTGTGCAGTCTAATCTAAGGTCAGGAGAATCATAGAACCATGGAATGGCCTCGGTTGGGAGGGACCTTTAAAGGTCATCTGGTCCAACCTCCCCACCGTGGACAGGGACACTTTTCGCTAGATCAAGTTGCTCAAACTTCCATCCACCCTCCTGACCTTGAACACCTGAAGAGTTGGTTGACTGGCCTTGCAAATGCTCAGCTTGTTTGGTGGAGTGTCACAAGATGTCTTGTACTTGTCTGGACACTGCTTAGGCTCCTCGCCTGTCCCTGTCACCCACCGTGTAACTTTTGCAAGTTCTTCGGGTTAACTCCTGGGGTTTTTTCCCGAACTTTTATGAATTCTGAAATGCCAAAGCTTCCAGCCACTATTGCTACCATCACTATTCCTACCATCAGAAATTTAAATTCCCCACCACAGCGGTGGCTACATGTTCCGACTTAACTTCACACCACTAAAACTAGTTTGGGGTTTTTTCAGTTAAAGAAAGAAAGTAAAAAAAATTACTTTGATAACTGCATTATTCAGAAATGGGAAGAAATTGCAAAAAGTCAGAATTAACTTCAATTAAAGTTTCAAATGATCCCTTCACCCCACCTCTGAGCCACGGTCTGGGCTGACAGGATCCCTTTTAAGCCTGGATTTCTCTACGACAAGCACCTTCCCCACTTCCAGACTCTCCTGATGGCCATTCTGTGCTGGTCCCCAAATGACTGCAGCGTGGTTCCCCACAGAGGGGTTCTTGTAAATATGTGCTGGCTGAGGATGGGAATCATTGCTGCATAGGTGCTTACATACCGTTATCACTGTGTGTCAGTGACTTCCACTAATTCAGTTAAAAATGTGGAGTGTGATTTTTTTTTTTTTTCCCCATCCTCTGCTGTCTTTTGCACAGGAACTCAGAAGAGAATTGTATGTTCTCTCAGAGAGATTTTTGGTTTGTTCTTTGATACATGATTTTATTAAGGACAAATCCGGGTCTCAAGTCACAATCCACTCAGAATGTTCTTAGGTAAACTAAAATGGCTCCAGAGGCAGGGAGCAATATAAGCCTGTGCTCTGAAAGGTTGGTTTTTTGGCATGGCTTTTTGAGGGGACAAGTGAGAAGAGAGCTGCCCCCAGGAATGGCTTGGTGCAGGGGGCAGAGCCAGATCAGCCTTACGGAGAAAACCGGTGGGAGAAAACAAATCTCTTCCCCTGCCACTCCATAGCACATTGAAGCCTGGATTCTGTAAATATGCTTTTATGTAGAATAAAGATGACTGTGTAAGGAAAGCTATAGCACTAAATACCTTCAAATAGTGCCTTCTTTAGTCTGTGGGGAATCTTTATCTGCAGCAGTCACAGCTCTCCTGCTAGAAATCAGCCCCTTTATCTCTTTTTGTATGAAGCATGGTGCAGGGGGGATAGAAGAGTTTCTGTGAGCTCACATGGCACGCATCATTGTGTTTCTGAACCTCTCTCAGTTATTAATAATGAATTAGTCTTCACAACAGAAATATAGGAAAGGTGGTTAGTAGTGTCATTTTTTGTTTAAAGAAATGGAAGCAGTGAGAGATGGAGAGAGCTGGCCAGAATCATACTGAATCAGAAACTGGAAACTGAACGTAGGTTTCCTGAGTGCTATGCCAATGCCCTAGCCAGGTTAAAAACTTCACATTTCCTTTGTTACTAGCTTGCCCTGAAGAGTTTTTGTTTTCGTCCTATTTCTTTTCCCTCCTGTCAGTGTAGTACAGAGATCCATGTAGGCACAACTTCATATTCTACAAAAAAAAACTGAAAGACCTCAGGACATGCTGTGTTTGCAACATACGATGCCATTTTGCAAAACAAAAGTCATACTGTTGTTGCTGAAAATAGTAAGAAAAAACATAATGCCGTGCATCGCAATGGTCCGTGTTGTTCAAATGTGCATCTTTCCTTTTCTCATGCCTATCAACTGTTCTTTTGTTCCTGGTGTTCCTTTTCTCCTTCAGATCACATGCTGGTCAAAAGCTGCTTGCTGTTTTGTGCATCAGAGAAGGAAAATAAATAAAGAAATGGGATTTTTCACTGCAGGTTTATGATTGCCTGTAGTGTGGAAGGCTGCCAAAGGGAATGTTCACATGCTCAGGGACTGGAGTTGCTGGTGCTAGTGCTTGTGTAAGCTACCTGGTAAGCTGGATCAAGAAGCAGTGGGCTAATGCAAACCTATTTTTGCCATGGGAGGTAAGAAGGATTGGCAACATTAATTTTCAGCTGAATTAGCTCTTTTGATAGCAGTCCAAGAGATAGTCTTGAAGCAATCATCAAATGAGAACAGCTGATGCTGCTTTGCTCTTATATAGTCTACTTGTAGACCCAGGAGCACTGTTGTCCTGCTCCGAGGGGGATCTGTGTTCTGTTACAGGTTTTTAATCATGTGTTTCTGTCACCTACTCACATATATCATACATGAGGGCAGGGAAAAATGCCCAGATACCTTTGATATTCAGCCAGGATAAATTGGAGTAACGCTGAGGCTGCTCTGCGGTGTCCTAAACAGAGCAGCAGTGGAGCTGAAGCAGTGAGATGTGAGCTGTCTGTATCTATACTGAAGCATACCCCAGTTTAAGCCCCGAGGAGCTTTGCTGTTCCAGGAAGGTTTGGGATGGGGTTTCTCTTGAAGTAACAAAAGAGGATGACGTGCCCAATACTCCCTCCACACAGCCCTCTGCTTTGCTCCGAACACTGTCGCCTTTTAAGTGCTCCTCGCTATTACTAGTAGCAGAAGTGTTTAAAACCAAAGTGAGAACCTCTCCTTTCAGCCTCTAACCAGGGTGCTGTATCAGTGCTCTGGTTATCAGGAGAGGAAAAAATGCACTGAACGAGCAAGAAAACTGTTAGAGCCAGAGAATCCCAAAGCGTTAAGAAAAAAAGCTTCCTTGATGAAGGATTTTTACTGACCATGGTGGGAATTTGCTGTAGGGAAAAGTAAATCTTGTGCATGATCAGGCTGTGAGTGGGAGGAGGGGACGAGCTGGATTCCAGCCCGCAGCTCCCACCTGGGGCTGCTGCTCCGCAACCCCGTCGCACCTCTCGAGTTCAATGGCACAAGAGGGTGGCCAGTGCCTTGCCGGGAAAGGTCCGTAATGAATAAACATCTTCATTTTAAATCACTGTAGGCTCCTGATTTTGCATTTCATTTCCGAACGCAGTTATCCAATTTTCAGTTTAGGCCCCCAGAAGTGTAGAAAAATAGAAGTAAACTGCAGAAGAGGGGAAGAAAAAAGTTTAAAAATTGCTGCAATGATGCACAAAGAGAGAGAGAAAATGACCTTTGGTTGGGCATCCAACAGTGCAAAGAAATTCTAAAGTCATTTACTTTGAAGTACATTTCAGTCAGAGGGATTTTCTAGCAGAAAAATCGGGCACTTAGCAGGGATTGCATATAATTTCCACTCTATGCCAGTATAAAGCTTCAAACATAATGTTTTTTTTCCATTCAGCACTAATAACTAAAGCCCTTGGTCATTAATAATGACTCATTCTTCACCTGCGCTATTTGAACTACATTTGTCATCTACTTGCTAGCCTTTTGAAAGAACTTAACCTGACTCTTCCTTTTGTGTTGTCTTTCAGTGTCTGAGTCATTTTCTCTACAATAGACACACCTTAGAATGTGGCATTTACGTAGGACACTGTACTTTATGTTAGAAGTGCTTTTAGATTGTATTTGTCTAAATTTTTGGTGTTACTCCTATATACTGCTACATTCTACGACATTGTTAAGTTTAATCCTCCCATAAGACTATCAGGTCAGGAATGGTAGGGGCTTGGCGGTGGGGAGGGGGAGGAGGTTGGTGTGGTGTCTCCAGCACCAGAACTGGAGGAGGAATTCACCTAGAAGGCAGCCAGCCTGTCAGAAAGGCTCTTTGGATGCTGACACATTTTACCAGAAAATCTGTAGCTGGCATCTGGTAAAATGACCTACTTTAATATCCAGTTGAGGCAGCCAAGCAGAAGCTGGTAGCAGCCAGTCATCAGTGAGGACATCTTTCTCAGGACGTGCAGTCCAGCAACCTGAACACTCAGCAGCAATGCCTGTTGTGTTTCCCCTTGCTTTGTTAACGACCTGGGTGTAACAGGAGAGAAATGCTGTTTCAGCTCATACCCTTCCCTACATTTGCGATACGGCTGAAGACCAGGCGAAGAGTGACAAGGTTAGCCCTTGCGCCTGTTTTCTGCACCCATCTGTAGGAGCTGTCATATCACAGAAGTCCAGTCATGAATTTAATCTGCTGTTGTGTCCTCAAAAATGGCAAAGTCCTCTGGTCTAAACAGCAGTTGCAAACCTGTTCTGTGCAAGAAGAAATATTTCTAGCTAGAAAATGTCTATGATTAACATAAATTCTGTTGGTATTCATATTATTTTGTGTTTTAGCCTGAGAAATGCTTTCTGTTTTGCCAATGACAAAATCCTGCGTTCCAGACATGCAGCAGTCTCAGTAAGTATAAGCAATGCTAATGAGGGAAGCAAGCCTTGCTCCCACCAAAATCACCACAAGTTTTGTCAGTGACCTTCATGTCAGAAAGAGCTGGCCCTTTTACAGAATTCAAAAACAAACCAAAGCTGTAAAAACCGTAATATTTTCTTAAGGGAGTCATCCTTTTGTGTTTTCTTTCAGCACCTGAAGTGCCTTTTGTAGAAAGGTTACTAACCTGCAACAGATGAAAGTTAAAAGAACACGGTTACAAGGCAAAGTAAAAGGTAGTTATGAACATATGGTTGGTAGAATTATTTTTAGAAAAGAAATAGAAAAATGTTGAAAAGATAGGCAACCAGTGAGAACCAATGTCCCATAAATTGGAAGAACTTCATAATCAAATATTTATGGCTCTCTTTGCAGAGTTTGAAAAATTAAATTATTAAAAGCAAATATTGTGGCAAATAGGTTCCCATCAATCTCAATAAAAGTTACATTTCACTATCACTGTCACATTATTACTTTTTTGCTTTCAGTCTTTTAAGATTGAAGAGAACAGTAACAAACTCCAGTAACAAATCAAAGCTTTTCAATGTAATTTACTTGGTGAGTAATTTCTAATTGATTCAGACTGATGGGGCTGCATAGTTTGATGTATTGCCGAAGCGAGAGATACTTTGGACGAAGTGAATTTATAAGCACCTCTTCTCCAAAGAAAAATGGCTGCTATATTTCATTTTGTCACTTTTAGCTGTAGCAGTGTTCCTGTATACCTGTCCGCGTGGACTCTCGAGGAAAGAAAATCCCCAAACAGCGCGTGTGCCTGCGGGGAGCCCCGCTCCTTTCCTTTTCTCCTTTGCGGAGGGGGGAGCCAGCTCCCGCGCCAGCTCTCGGGCATGGGGAGTCGGACACAAAGCGTATTTACCCCATAGCGGCAGCCTGGTGTGCGTGTACCGCTCGCTCCTTTTTTTCTCTCTTTTTTGAAAGTGTAGTTGCTTAGCAACATAATTTAGTCACCTGCAGGTCAGGGTTCAGATCTTGTTAATGTCATTGTGAATTAGAAGGAGGAAATGACTTTGGGGGTTTTACAGCTTCTTTGTGACATTGCTGTTAACCAAGAGGTTTGTGTCCTGGGTGGTGGAAAACCTTCAGTGACTGCTTGTTTTTTAAGTGATTATTTCTGGACGTATTTTGCAGTATTTCTAAAATGAAGAGGGGAAAGGGGAATATGAAGGGAGATATGTTGTTTGATATATACGTTGTGTAGATGTTAAAGGTCAGAAGCAGTGCTTTGCACCCAATGACAAATTTCTTCATTTTAGGGCATATTAAACTCCAGACTTTGGAAAGAATTGTTACAATGTCAGTCTTGCTCTGTCCTCTTGTCTTTCTCCGCAGCACATGCAGGGAGGCTTCCGAGAGCAGAAGCAAGTTCCCCTCTACAGACGCCTGCCGCTTTATTTCCCACCGCAGAAATCCCTGAAGGCTGGCGCCTCAGGGAAGCAGTCTAAATTTAGCAACTACAAAATTCATCTGGAATTTTTGCTCCATACACTTGCAACCTCTTGGATACGGTCCGATTCTCCCTGCTTCAGCCTGCTGCAATGATAACTCCAGTCCTCCCTGGGCACCCTGCTCTGCTCGGACGGAGAGGCTTAGGTTACCATGGAGGGTCCAACCTGCCCGCGTGTCCCGGGGATGCTGCACGCCCGTCGGATCGGTTCAGCTCGTCGGGCTGAGCCGGGAGGATGGGACCCTAGCGCAAGGCTGGATAGCTGCAAGGGCTCGGAAAAGCAAACGGGATTTTTGCGTGTTCTGGGTGTGAAGGAAAGGCTTTGCTGTTTTGATAGAAATATTTATGTAGAGCTGTCAGAAGGGTTTTTACACTTCATTGGCCTAACCAGTTGAAAGGAAAGCGTGCATACCATGTGTGCATATACATATATCTAGGGTGTGCTCTGATTATTGTGGGTGAAGATCCAAATTTGAACACAACTTGAACAATTTGGTCCAAAATTACATATTTCATTTCATTTTCAGGATGATAAACGCTTTCTATTACTATTTTAAATAAGGTCTGCAAACTATAAGTAGAAGTCTGACTGAAAAATAGAAAGCCATAACGCTTTCCTTGGAAAATAACGGAATTAAATATTTTGCATGTATTGGAAACATTTCTTCTTTATTTAGAACCAAAACAGTTTTATCAAATTCAGTCTGAATTCACGGGTAGTTGCAATCCTCCTAAAATAGCATTTCTTGGCAACCTGATTATTCACCATTTTTTTTAGCCAAAGTTGGCATGTGATTTTCCGATCAAATTTGTATGCGTTGCTCTTGTCTCTGTGGTTTGAAATCCTGTGCTAATGGCTCTGTCCCGCTGAGGTTTTCACAGGACGCGTTGTTTCACATGGGCTTTGTGGCTCCGTTGTAAGCTGTGCGAGAAGCTGCAGTTGTGCTCGCTGTTCACAAACACTGGTAATCCCAGGATCATTTGCATGGGTGATTTGTGGTCCGGAGTTCATTAATCTTTTGCTGTGACTGTTCGTTATTTGTGCTGTGTGACTGGTCACCAAAGACATATGGGGCCAGATTGCCAGCTGCTGAAAATCAGCGTGGCTCCGCTGATGGATGGAGGCAGGCTGGTTCCCGTCTGTGACCCACTGCGCCCTGGAACAGAGGGGCTTGCTGCTCGTTTGCCGGGCTTGGAGGGCAGGCTGCGCTAGTGTTTGTACTGTATGAGCTTCTGCCCAGGTGAAATCCACCTGTGAAACAAGCTGCTTTCTGATACCTTGCTTGTGTAAACATTTGGGATCTGGTGAACAAAACCCAGTGTGAGCAGGTGTTCGCAAACAGGAGTTTAAAAGGCAACCAGTAAATAGCTGAACTGAAAAACTTACAAAGAAATTATTTTACTTTTGTTCAGGTGGCTCCCAAAATGCAAACCCGGTCATTTCTTAGGTGGCTGTTTTGCTATTTCAGCTGAGATGTAGACCATATTCCTGACTTCACTTCCTGCAAAACCTTCAGCAGTGACAACAATATTATGCGGCGGTTGTCCTAACACGTAAAATCTGAGTAATACTATAAACCATTATTTACAGGGAGTGATACAACAAGCATCAGTGATTCAGGGTAAAGCCTTTTGAAAACTGATGCTGGCAAAGGCCCACCGCCGTACTGCCAGCTTGCAGTGAGCTTTGCAGAGGGGAGTCCAAACCACTGGCAAAAGGGAACTTTACCAGCTTTTCTGAGTTTTCATTCAGAACCGGGTGGGCAGGAACAGCTGTGTAAAGCCGGTGTGTGTTGTGGGTCTGCCTTGGTATGAATTAACGGTAGCAAGATTTCAGATTCATTGCCTAACTCAAACCTTACAAAGTTGTTGGCATGTAAGACATAAATCACTCATGCAACAGGGCATCTACCCTCAGGGGTGCTAATTGAGACTAATGTTACAGTGGGTAGCTGATGAGATAGCAGAACAGCAATTAAAACTGAGAGGAGGGAATATTTCCTCCTGCCTTCCTGCTGGGTAGCACTGGCGTTACAATTTTGGGCTGATACCTGGATTTCTCAACCTCTGCTTATGTTGTGCCAATCTCCAGCAGCACCTTTAATGTAGGAGAGACACCAGTGAGCATAAGATCACCCTTAACACGTGATAGGGGTCATAAATTTAGAAGATTGAGGAGGTGGAAGATTTATATTGTGATTGATTGTTCCCCATCCCTCTCTACCTCTTCCTCTAACAATTGACAGGGAGATTATAGCCAGTAATAATACTTGGCAGTTAGGGGAGATGAAACTTTGAAAACTTTTGGAAACTTTTAATCCATGGATCTCAAAATGCTTTCTGAACGTTGACTTTCATAACTGGTTTCCTAGTGACGTATAAGGCTCGGGAAAAGGGAAGTTGCACAGCTTGCCAAATGGTATGTGGAAAATCAGTAGCAGAGGCCAAAGTAGAAGCTAGAAGTCTTTCCTCCAGCGCTCTGCTCCCCCTCCAGACAGTACATGCTGCTCTGTGGTCCCATCTGCAGAACAGACAGCTAGTGATTAGCTATAACTCAGTACCCTGAGAACTCCTAGTGAAAGCAAGGTCAACTGATACACACATCGGTAGAGTGAGGAGTACATCATGGAGAAAGTCACACTGAACAGCTCAATATTTTGGTTTTAGTCGTGAGGTTTCACATTTCCCAATCAGTAGAGATTTGAGGATTCAAATGAAAGGAATGGAGTATAGATACTAAAAAGGCTTCATATATTGTTGTATCTACCATCTGTTGTCTCAAACACGTTGAACCTCTCTAGGAACCCAGCTCTGTGAGACTGCCATGCTCAATGATGGTGGCCAGGGACAGATTTTGTGAGGGCAAAAGGCCCTGGGTTTTGTTTTCTGTGTGTGCCTGGTGCTCCAGGGCACCCAGAGTTAATGAAACCACATAAAAATGAAATGGTTAAAACCAAACTTCTCTATGGGCAAAGTTTCTTTTATTTTTCTGTGTAAAGTTTAGAGAATATGTACCTGTTTTGTTTTGTTTTGTGTTTTCCTTGAAAAGAGAACCAACAGGGCTTGAAAAGAAGTGGATCTGTAGAGCTGTCAGCAAAATCTATAAAAGAGACTCTCTGGGAATCCCCTCCACCTCTCCACTTCTAGGCAAAAAGACATGGAAAATAACACATCAAAACTACATTTCTTAAATATTTTATACATAACGTCCAATGTTCCAGCCTTCACAAGAATGCCAGGTAGCCGTACTTCCTTTAGTGTTTTATATATGATACTTTAGAAACATCTGAGATAAGTTTATACCTTGTATCAGCTACCTATAGCAAACTGTCTTATGATCAGCGCCGTATGTAGTTCTGTTGTATACACTTTCTTAAAGATATAGGCAATGTAAAGCTGGAGTCTCTCACTCCTGAAGTGCCTGTTCCTTAGCTTGTACGAGGCAGTGCTGTTCTTGAGCTTATTTTTAGGACTGTGATATGTTCCAGTGGCAAAACTACAATCTGGTCTCAGATGACTCTGTGATTTACAAGAACTGATGGACCAAAAAAATATCCTAAGCCTTCAGGAGGTACAGTAGGTTGAAAATAAATTTGATGTAAGGTTGATGACTTGGTGAAAGTATAAATGTTGCCTCGGAAGTCTGGCATCATGCCTTTACTGTAATCAGAAGTCCATAGTGATTGTACATGTGAATGCATGAAGTTAAATACAAGTTTGAAATATTTGAGAACTTATTAAAGTTATTAAAAGTTATTTAACTTATTAAAAGATTCTATTAAAATAACAAAAATAACAATGTAAAATAAGCAAGAACTTATTAAAATATTCAAGAACTTTATTCAAGAACTGATGTAGAAAACATAACTCTACATTTTAGTTAATTTGACAGCATAAATCCAGATTAAATCTTTCTGTATTTCTTAATTAGCTGCAAGGTTGCTTTATGCAAACACAGTTTGATGTACATATTTGTGTGTGATTGGCACAGAGATCAACCCTGTCAAGTTTAAGTAAACAAGAGCATACAAACTCAAACAACGAGCTGTTTGCCCAGCAAAGCGCCATAACTCTTGCAAACAGAAAGTCACCTCTTCATCTTCCCTTGGAAAACTTTGTTTTCTTAATGTCTTCCCACACCAGGAGCCCTGCAGACTCAGGTCTTCAAAGTGCGCTAAGCAGTTCTGTATGGAAGCAATCAAGTGTATTGTGGACTACTTCGGTTTTACTTAGTTGTGTAAAGACACCTGCAAGGTGTGGCTGCCTCAGTCAAAAAACAAACCATTGCAATTGTTAGTTAGTAGGTCAGAAGATCTGCTCTACAGCAAACCTTGAACCTCCTATTTCCATTATTTGAGTTAATATAATGTTTCTGAGAGATGCTGGAGAGACGGCAGTGTAGCTCAAAGTCCGTTACCTATCCCATAGCTGGTATAAGTGAGTTGAAGTTGTAATTTGCCTTTCTTATTACAAAAACTTGATGTGTGTTGGTCATAACTCTGAAATACTCTTCTTTCCTTGAGACGGTACAACACACAAGGCCCAAGATTCCCCCCCCACGCGTGGGCCAGGCAGGGGCCGGGGTGGGCAGCTGCCTGCAAAGCTGCCTGCGCTCTGCCGGCATTTTGGGCCGGTGCGGGGGGACCTGTGTGGCCTCCGGGAGACTCGGAGCAACCTCACAGGCCACAGGAGACGAAGGAAGCACCACAGAGCAGCAGCAGTGGAGCTAATTAAGGTGATAATTTTCTTTCTGCTTGTTTCCAGACGGCAGCAGCTACTTGGAGCAAGCAAGAACTGGCAACAGCTTTCAGCCACCGAAGGCTTTGATAAGATCCAAACTCGTGAACTGCAGAAGAACTGAATGATGCAGGAAGTGTTAAAAAAGGTGTGAAGAGTTTCCTGCCAAAGACCTTGAATGTCTCCATACTCTCTTTTATCACTAAACCTGTTTTCATACAGTCTCTGACACAGTGGGTCGTGAGCCCGACTGGGTTTTTCTGTGGACAGACATCACAGCTCCACACAGCACAGGAGGCAGAACCTGACTCACCTTGAAACAGAATCTTAAAAACAGGATTTCTGCAAAATTGCTTTGTCCTGTCCAGGTCGTGGCAGACTGCAGCGGCAGATGATCACTGCTGTCTGGAGCTGGTCTGCTGTGGAAGAATCGAGGACACGAGGGTGTGCAGTATTTCGTGCTGTCTTTGGATGGATTTTCTACCCGGAGTTCTTTGTGTCTGACTTCCAAGTCTGCCCGTACATCTCTTTGGAGAATGGCTTGCAGGAGCAGAGCGGCCAGGGAGGAGGTGAAGGAGCATGGTCTGCTGGAGCTCTTTTAGCTTTCTTTCTAAAACCCCCAGGGAGGCAAGGGGGAAGGCAAAGCGGGATCAAAAGCAATAATGGAGAAGCATTCACAGGGGGTGATTTTTTTTTTAAGATGAATTGTTTGGCTAGAGGTACTTCTTTCTTTTTTCTCTAATACCCAGCTGCTGAACTGAAATCTAAATGCACCTGGTCAGTGCAGGGCATTGCAAACCTGCAGTCCAAACATCCCAGCCGTTTCATGCCTTGTCTTTTCTTACACTGTCCAGAGCAGGAATACTTCCCATAAACAAGTACGCGCTTGCCGGCCTCTCACACACAGGCACTTTCAAACCTCTTTATAGATTTAAGAATACAGCATCCAAGCGCTTTAAGACACTATTGCTTCAAAAAGAAGGGAAAGCTGCCATCTGTCTCTTCCTTGCTTCTCACTCCAAACGGCAGGAGAATACTTTTTTTCTGACCCAGCTCTTCCCATCTTTTACTCCATAAAGCATTAGTTAGGATTAAATGTCAGCGTGTTATTCACATGGGAAAAATAAGGTGATTTATTTACATGCCTGTATAGTGGAACAGCATGTGAGAGAAGGTAGCTAACCAAAGGAGGACACTTCATGTTTCTGAGAGAATAGACTGCTGCTTTAAGCATTGAAAGGAGTTAAAAAAAAAAAAAAAATCTGCATTGCCCTTTACATGCAGCTTGGAGAAGGTGGAGTGTTCTGTGCTTAAGAGTCATTTTGTCAGCTGGCTGGCAATGTGTTAAAGATGCTTAAACGCAGGAGAGCAGAGCTGTGGTGACTTTTCCCCAAACCAAACAGCACGGCAGGGAGAAAAGCGCAGGTGTAATTCTGGGGCTTTGAAATCAGCAGACCTGCGACAACAGTGGCTGCAGTTTCACCTGTAGCTGAGAGCAAGAAAAACAGTACGCTGTGCTCAGCGTATCTCCCTTTTAAACAATTTGCTATTGCAGCAGTCTAAAATCAATACAGCCAAATATAGCTACTGCATCTTGGGGTGTTCCTGGAGAATAGGGGATCGTGGTTTGGTTTTGTTTTTTTTTTT
>Ga0065711_1033937_pt1 | contig 24558 bp, 17 predicted proteins | sample Hoacrofraction12_FD_59098 | JGI IMG/M metagenome (GOLD analysis project Ga0065711, IMG submission 59098) | Hoatzin crop microbial communities from Cojedes, Venezuela - Epithelial fraction 12 v2 (version 2) | ecosystem: Host-associated > Birds > Digestive system > Esophagus > Crop | place...
TTTTTTTTTTTCCTCTGAGTGACCTCATGATTTTCACAGTACTAATGCTAAGGAAACCGTTGTCCCTTAACTGGACACCGTGTTAGAGCACCCCTTACAGGACTTGAGCGTGTGAGCTTCCTGTTCTGTATGGTTTCTCTGTGGTGCTCATTAGTGTGTTTTATTTTGATTCTATTCTATAGTTCATATTTCTATATTGTCAACATCACCTGTGATTTACTGTATTAGCTTTCCTAATGCAGGGAGGAGAGTTATAATAAAGGATATTTCATTGTTTAGCTTCTTTATGTAAGTTCAGGGTTACTAAATGCCTATTTAGATAAATTTCCCATCTACTGAGAAATATGCTGATACTAATTCTTTGATGCTCCCCAGCTCACAAATTACCACATAGGATTTACAGTCGTTTCCATCATTTCCCATTCATAACTAATTTAATCTGTTTAGTTGTTGACATGAAATTATGAAAATATAGGTGACATTGGCTATATATATATGTACACACACATAACTCACAGGTGATCTTACTCAAAATAGAAATACAAACATAAAAAGCACTGTGTGGTTCAGCAGTCTTAGGATTTAAATGCATGCGTGAGTAATAAAAAAAGGAAGATTTTTCTCCAAGTCTCTATCTTCATAACAACTTTGCTGTCTCCTGCAATCCCCTATAACCTCCTGTCACTCCTAATGATCCCTGTTTCTGACCTCTTTACTTAAAATTTCATAGAGGAATATGACATGAAGATTATATGTAGGGAAGCAGTATTGTTTGTGTAAAATAGGTCATAATTTTGCTCTTCACTTAGCCTGAGGGAAGTGAGCAGTTTTTTTACTATTTCAGTTCACTTCGGTTTTTTTCAGTCTTTTCTGCTCTGAATTCATCAGGACAATTTTTGTTCATAGGGCGTAGGAAATAAATAAGTTGTACTTGATATTTTCATATTCAGGGTAGAAAGCAGGCTTCTGGTAATGTATTCTGTGTAATTTGCGTGGTGCTGACCACCATTAGTATTTTTTTCCAGATAAGTATAGATGCACTGTATTTGGCTAATGGATTTATTATGTTAAATAGAATAAAAAGGTATTTTGACAGATATTTATAAACACACAAACAAAAGCAGAGTGATCAAAGCAAAACTTTGCAATGATATTTTTGTACTAAATTTTTCCTTCGGTAAAACTGTCATGCTGTTGAAGTATTTATTCAAACACATATGCTTCATGGGCACACACAGAATGGGATCTGAAGGTGGTGTAACAATTCTGAGAAAGTGAGTGAATGAAGTGTTTTTTTTTTTCCTTTCGCTGCACAAGTAAATTGCTTATAAAACTAACAGCTGCTGTTTTGAAGCTAATCTTAGTGAATTGAATGTTCTTAACCATTTCTACAATCCCACAGTCCTTTATCTTGCCTCTCCTGCTGCTTTCCCACCACCCCTGATCCCATTAGCAAAACTTGAGACAGCCTCAGCTTTTACCAAAGTGCAGCTTTGGTTTCAGCTGCTTTTCTGCAAGAGGAAGTGAATGTTGCGCTTTTTTCTCTGTGGCATGGTTGTGATAAAGCTGTGGTGCTCTTATCTCTCTTTTAGGTAGTGGCTCTTTATGACTACACAGCGCATCGATCAGATGAGCTAACCATCCATCGCAGTGACATTATCCAAGTGTTATACAAAGATAATGATAACTGGTGGTTTGGCAGCCTAGCAAATGGACAGCAAGGCTATTTTCCAGCTAATTATGTGGCTGGTGAAAGTAAGTTTACTGCTGTCTTCCTGGTATACCGGTGTGGGTTTAACTGATGGTCCAAGATTTTACCATGCTTTACTGCTTATTGTTCTGAAGATACAAATTTATGTAGCACACAGATGGCATAATGGTGACTTATTGTGCTGCAGAAATTGTGCAAAGTTTGCTAACCACTTAGCAAGTTGACATGCCTGACTTAGGAAGGTATTGGACTTCGTTAAACATTCCAGCTTATATAGCACTGACTTAACTGTCAGTCACCTGGGTTGATTCCTTGTCTCTTCTTACATGTAGCCACATAGATTCATGCCCTACCTTAGCAATGTTTTAGGACACATCAAAGCATTTCACAGACATCTTAGGTTTTTCTTAGACGATCTCTGTTAGCTCTAACCAGTTGCTTTTGTAAAAACTCTCAATTTTCCTCCTACTCTAATGGAGAATACACAGTTCCCAAATGTGTGGATTTCAGTATGAAGATTTAAAAGAACAGTAATGCTTAAATCTCATATCTGAGCATTGAACTTGCTACCAGGTCCTTGCCTTTGAAGTAATACAGACAAACCTAAATAAACCTGAACAAATAATATAGGAAGCATCCTACTGAGTCAAGTGATGGAAGGATGCTCGGTCTCCTGACAGTTGTTAGTATTCAGCTTACCAACGTAGTGCGTGGTTGCATACTACAAGAAATTCATCTGCCTTCCTAAACTATCAAGCTATCAGTTATACTGGTGTTTAGAAATCTTTTAACCCAACATTTCTCAATATTTTTCCCCCATTTTCTAGTTCCTCCCTCTGTATTTCAAGTGAAGTCTAGTGTTTATGCCTCATTCCTAAAAAAAACTTGGACAGAACACTATGCTAGCTTGATGATGGTAATTAGTTAGCTTAACAACTGCCCTTCCCCTTTGTCCTCCCCATGCACATCCTGTGCATTTTCTTCTTCCTTTCTTCCTTGCAGAATAAGCCAGAGAGCAGTCTGTAGGAAGAGTCCTCAGTGGTGGGCTGTTGTTCTTTAAAAAAAAAAAAAGAAAAAGAAAATTTTTGAGGCAGTTGTCCAACTGTGCCATAAAACCCCTGGTGTATAGTTTGTTCTTTCAGTTGGTGACCATCTTATTACTGAATCAAAAGAAATGCATATGGTACATATGTTAAGTATCAGCTGCATTGCTGTCAGTATGGACTCTGTTCTCAGTCATGTAAACGTTTGATTGTTTTTATTTTATATAATTGCCTATATAAATTACCTACATATAAATTACATTTAAATCTAAGCCTACAAATAGAAATAAAAGTTAATGGGCAAATTTTTATAGATTTTCATAGGAAGTTTGGCTTCAAACATTTTTCACCTGTTTCAGTTCACATTCCATTGTTGGCTAGATTGTAACGTTATGGTTCTTCACATTAAATAGATACTTTCATAATTCTTTCATGGCTCTTATAATGGTAAATTATGGATCCTGTTTTCAGAAGAATGTGAGGAACAGCCATCGGGATTACTACCAGATTGTGCTCCTCTCCTGCCTGAAGGACCAACAGAAGCAGAGGAAGGTTCTCCAACACCACGTAAGGTAATAATTTGAGAAGGAAGGATGCTAAGTAGTGGTGGAGTATTTCTTTTGTGTGCCAGGAGGACTGTGTTAATTTTCAGTCCTTTTTGGAAAAAAATTCTTGCGTGTAGACCTCATTCCAGGCAAGCAGGTAGATTTTCAGCAGATGTCTAATGTTTGTCTCGTGGAACCAGCTGATCCATCATGTGGCAATTAAATATTCTGCCTACTTTTGCATCATTGTCATGAGTGGCAAATCTCCTACTGACTCCAAGGTTTACAGAAGTATCTCTCACAGCTATCTTATGTAAATAATGGTGGAAGAAACAACATGGATTTCTCAAAACCTGACGTACTTTTGGGCACTTGACTGTCATTCTTGGAAGATGCACTGCCCACAGATTCTTCAGATTTTCTTCCATGAAATTTCCGTATCTATCAGATTGTGTAGGAGAAAGTTGTGATGTTTTTCTCTCCACAGTTTTTCAGTCTGTGTAATAATATCCTAACTAAAGATATACAAGGTCTTGTTACCAGACCAGGAGATATGCTGCATCTAAATGTGCTTACTTTGTCGATGGATGTTTCTGTTTAAAAGCTGCAGGTGGTTCTCTGATGTAAATGACGGCAGCCATCCTGTAGGTTGCTCAGGAGGGTGGACTACAGAGACTTCATAGTTTGGAGGCACAAAGGAAAGAAAGGCTTTTGTCTTTGCTATATCTGCTACTCTCCACTTGCACCATATACTGGGTTGCAATTGCATATGGCATGATGTTGTTGTTTACATATCACATACTATATTGTACACAGAGGCATTCCTGTTTCTGTGATTTTAGTAAGTAGTCAGGATATAGCATGTACAGAAGAGCAAAGAAACAGCAGCCCATTTTTAGTCAAGGGAAAAAATAGGGATTTGATTTTTATTTTATTTTTTTCAGAGCTTTAGAGAAACTGCTATGTGAAAAGTAGGCCAAATGACTCTCACTTCTCCAGACAAACAGGGATTAGAAACTGCGTAACTTACGTTCCCCTTCTGTGAAGTAAGACTGATGATTGTCTTAAAACATGGGATACTTTGTACTTTGTAAGCAAAAACAGTATTAGAAATTTGTTCAATAACTGTTAGAATTGAAGAATTTTTTATTCCAATATGTTTGTATTCTGAAGTGTGCTTTGCACGGCTATTCATTTAGTCAAATAGTACTAGCATAACTACTTCAAAAGTGACTTTTGTTCAGATTTCTTTCAAATTGCTTGACTTTTCCATCTACTTATCTAAAATTGAATCTAGTGCTTTGTGTCTCATTTGCAAGCCTCAAAATGTATGCTGTTGCTTAGTTAAATTTTTTCTCTTTTCAGATGATTTATCTAATCTTTACATAATACATATTGCAATGTTCAAGGTTAAAACACTCAAAGCTGCTTCTATGAACCTTTTTTGTGTAGATTTTGTTTTTAATAGGTGAATAGAGAGAGGTAGTATCTAATAATTATTGAGTACAGATTACTCACTCGGCAGCCTAGTTGAAGCCAACTCCTATAAATTGAATTACTAAGTGTTTTGTTTCTAACTATACTTGAAATATGGAATTAATCACTACGCTGAGTAGTAATAATCTGAAGTATCTTTTACCTCTTTGTAGCTGAGAAACTCGTAGCTAAACCATTGTCCAAGTGAACTGGATGCATTCTTTTTTTCTTTTTTTTTTTCTTTCGCCTGCTGCTGTTAAACAAGATCAGGGAACATTAACCTGGGGTGGAACATATCTAATACGGGTAGAAGGAAATTTTTGGTTGTGCCATGCTTAGTTAACCTGGGGAACCTAGCTACTACAAGACACTATTAAACGTATGCGCTTGGGGATTAATTTTTTTTAATAACACGTTTTAGGCTGAGGTAATGTCTGAGATTCCAAAAACGTCTAAATGACTGGGAAACATACATCTGGTTGATTTTTTTAATTTTTTTTTCATTTCAAGTTACATAAGGACAGTATAAATCACCAAGAAAACAGTGAGTTGAATCAAATGATGAATCAAATCTCTGTGTAAGACTTGCACGTTGAATTATGACATTACACTTGAAGTGTAATGGTTTTACAAAAGCTACAGAGTGCTGCATAGAAGAAACAAGGTATGTTTCAGCTGATTGTCATAATGAAGGAAAGTTCTGCAGTGCTTTGGCTTTAGGCAATACCAGATGCTTCTAAGAGAAAACTGCTTAAGACCACCACTGAGGGGGCTGGTCGGTTATGGCAGTTCCTGTGTTGCAGCAGTGACACAGCAACTTTTCTTCCTATTCCTTTCATGTTTTTTTCGGTATAAAAGCTGATGAAATGAAATGCCAATTTCTTTTACATGGGAAATAAGAAAAATCATTATTTTGTAATATCCTGTGGTGGGTGGTTGTTTTTTTTTCTTTGCAGAAAATGAAGCTTTTTTTGGAATGTTTATCAAATAATTAAGTTGTTGCCTAAGTTGTTACCACAAGCAGGAAAATATAACTGAATTTTTTGGTTATGTTTGGGTTTTGGCTACAAGCATGTTTTCCCAAATACTTAGTTATATCCAGGTCTACTATGTCTATTGTTCTTTCTGTTGGTTGTTGTTGGTTTTTGTTTTTTTTTCCTGAGGAATACTTAAATATTTAGCTCTTTTAAGACTGCAAAACACAGTTGCTACGAAAATCGTCATAGCAGTTACTTGTGAGATTTTGCTACCTACGAGACTAAACAGGGCACTTAAAACGTAGAATACTACTATGGTTTTAATCACTGAGAATATCAGATAGTCTAATTAAAAATAGTTTTCCAACTGCAGGTATTATACATGCATATCTAGCTAATCATCAGGATTTTATGATGAGTGAATAAAATGGAATCATTAATGTTAGAAGAAGGTGTAATAACTCAAGATCCAATATTAATCTTTGCAAATAATAAAAAAACCTTGTAGTTCAAAGAACCTGCTTTCAAAATGCTTGCTACCATCAGCTTTGCATTCATAACATAATAATTTTATGCAAACCTTGTTTTCCTGCCTTATGAGTTACTTAACTCCTGAGCCACAAAATTAGGTCATAATCATCTTTAATTACAACATACATCTAAACTGCCAATAGAAATTTCATGGAGTGAAGTTCTCACTGCATTGGTGAAGAATCCCAAGAAATAGACGGACCTGTCATCTGGCTGCTGCAGTAAATGTGGTGTTTTCAGGTTCCTTAAGATGAACGCAGAAAAGTCAGAAATCCAGATAGGGTTCTATTAGAAAACAGAATTTGGATTTTGAAAAATTTTGGCAAATCAGAGACATTTCAAAGTCAATAGAGTGTCTTTTTTGGGGCCACAAATGTTCTGCTGTCTATAAAATCTTGTGAATATGTTTTATAATCTATGATGGCCTACCACTCACTACATAAAATGCATCTAATTGGATTCTGAATGTTAAGTACTCAGTTCTACATTATGCAAGAATAGTGGGAAGTATTCATATACAAAAACAAAACAGTAATTTAAAATTTCCATTAAAAATGTAAGAAAATATTCTTTCTAGTATATTTATCTTTGAAAAAAATTATGTTAAGATGTAAAATTATGGTCACAAGCATGAAAAGAAAAGGATTACCTTCAAGAACTATATTATTATTGCACAATTTGGATAATCTACCCAGAGATCATCAAAACTTGATTCCATGTATATTTAAACAAAGTTTGAGATCATCACTGTTCACATAAATAATTCATGTTCTCACTCTTCCTCCCCTAGAGTAGGTGGTTGTCAGACTTTCTGAATGCTTAGCCTAGCGTGTCTGAAACTAACCTGCCAAGCAATTGATGCTTTTCCCCTGGGCTTGAGCTCTTTCGATGTGGGTGGTTTTGTGGGCTCAAAATTTATTTATTAGAGATAAAAATTTAAAAAGCATAGAAAACTTGCTCAAAAATATTTCCAAAAATACTAGCTGGACATTTTTCTATTAGTTTAATCAAATATTTTCATTTTATAGTTTGTGCTGTTTCTATTTTCTCCTTTCGTGGTGCCTTTCTTCAGGTTACTGTGTTACTGGGGAACACTTCGGTGACTGACTATTACTTAGGAAGAGGAGGGACTAGACAGATGTGATAATGCTGATGAGGGAAACATTAAAGATTTAATACAATGAACTGAATAGAACTGAAGACTTCCAACATGTCATGAAATGTGTCCATTTTCAAGGTTCAGAGAGGCTGCAGACCCAAAAAAATGTGATACTCAGTTGAATTAGAATGTGTTTGTAGTGAAGTTTATAATTCTGGTCTTCATTCGTGCCTACCATGATTACAGATCTCCCTTTCCAAAGGCATTGACATCAGGGCTGAAAGAAACCGTGCTTTGCTAGAATCAGTCTGCAAAGCTGCTGTGTGGTCTTCCACTTAAACAGTTGAATAGGCATTATAAAACAGGTACATTTTTGCAAATCCTACTTTTGAAATAGTAATTACTTTGATTATTCTTGAAGAAATCGTTCTTCTGAAGGAAATGTTACTGTGGTACCATCTACAAGGAACAGACCATTTTCCTTAAACGTTACCTGACGTTAATATATTTCAGCTTTTTAGTTCCGTAGTTTCCTATTTTGAGGTATTCTTTTTTCCCTTTAGAATGCACTTCGTACTGTTCAAGTTGAATTACTCTGTCTTAAGCATGTGGGGTGCTACTTTATTTATAAGCTGATAGCTCTTTTCGTTTTCAACTCCAAAACCACCTCTGTGTTTTTTAACACCTTTTGTCTCAGAAAATGTTTACGTCTGTGTCTATAGTATTAAGTCCTTGGAAGAAAAGGAAGAAAAGATACCTGCTGTACAAGCAGATTAATATCTTTTGGGAAAAAAAAGAAAAGATTAAATGACATCCTTAGTCATTTGCTATAAGTGACTGAAGAATCAGGCTGAGCCACTGAACTAGTCAAGCAGAACCAAAAATGCTATTGAGGCACACTTATTAAGATAGCTTTCAGGAGCAAGCTATCTTCACTCTTCCCCGTGGTTTTCTCCTTGGGTCCTCACAGCTTCTTTCTGAACAGGGTGGAACTATTTTTATGCAAATTTTAATGCAAAGTTGTAACCACAAATAAATTCCCAGAGGCCAAGGCTTCAAGATTGAACACAGCTGTTCTAAACCATAGGGCTTTAGTCTGAAGTGTCTTGTCTCCACTCTTTCTCCTCTTTTTGTTGTCCCTCAAATAGTTGTCTAGTTGGTCTGATTTCTGAGACACAGTATTTGTCACTGTTGAGCCGTGACTACAGTTTTCACCCACCAGATTTCCTGCTGGTCTCTTCTAGCCCTGAACAGGCCCAGGATTTTGCCATTTCGAAGACTAGACAAGGCAAAGTCCTCTCTGCCTGTGACTCTGGCATTCATAGGTGGAGAAGCTAGTAAGCGTTGGCTTGGTCCTAAACACCTTCAGTGGTTTAGCTGGTTTTTATGGGAAAGATAGAAATTGATGCCGATGGCTCTGTTGTATACAGAGCCACGGTTCTGCTAGATACTCACAACTAAGTTAATGCTGTTAGACATAAGGGTTGGGTTAATCTGGTTTAGATAGGCTTATTCTTTAAAAACATTAGAGAGGGAAAAAAGCAATTATAAGTTAATTGCACTTCACATAGGAAGGTCACAGCAAAAGAATTATATGTAATTCCACTAGCAAAGTTCCCTGCCAGTTGTTCATTTAATGGGGAAATGTCTGGAGGGGTACAGAGTAGCAGGAAGGAAAATGATGAGTGTGGTGTGGTGTCACAGCATTTCTCCCAAGCTTGCCTGATTAGAACAGTTTTGACAGGAGACATCAACATGTTTCTGGGGAGTTAAGTACATTGCTATAAATCTTTTATCCGTGGACTGTATAATAGAAAACAAAACACAAACTTAGTATTGAGTTAAACATCTTAAAGACTAGTCTGAATAGACACAGAGACATGTTCGTTCTTGCCATCTGTGATCCAATGAATCTTTAATTAGATCAAGTTCTGTAGAAATAGCTTCTGTGGGAGAGTTTTATTGGTTTTTGAGATTTTTATTTTTATGATAGTGAACAGAGCAAAAGAAACTTCAGAAAATCTAAGCTTCTGCAGTTGATATGAACTGATGTTCTCCCCTGCTTCTGGTGGGCTATATCTTTCAAAGGTTGGAGAATTAGAATATGGCAGCAAAACTGAACACCATTAGTGGCACACTGTACAAGGGAGATCATGTTTTGTACTATGTTCAGTATTTTTTATTGTGAACAGAAAAGTTCAAGGTATTCATAATTACCCGAAACGTGGTTGTTTTTTTTTGTCTTTAAAGCAAACACAGCCCTAATAATTCTGTATCAATATTTAAGCTCTGCAGTCTGGATGAATTTAATAGCGAACACCCTATCTGTTACAACACTTGGTTTGCTGAATCTTAGAACAGACACAGTGTCAATAGTGCAGAGCTGTTTGGAGCTTCCTGTGAGATCTGCCCATGCATAACAAGTGGTCGAGAGGTTTAGAAATGGGGAAAGAAGAGATCAACAGCCTCTGCAGCCCCTCCATAGCCTAGATTTCTGTGGCTTGCTCTTCACATTAGCGTGTCCTTGATATATTCTCGGTGTCTAAGCACTACCACTACCTCCTTAGCCAAACACCTCCTGCCTATTTTCCCAGCCTCCACTCGCTCACTGTGCTCCTCCTGCCACTCCATCTCCTTGTTGCACCAGCTCCTGCACTGCCTTCTTGCATCTGCTGCTGACCCCACTTAGTCCTTCAGTACTGCTACTGCTTACTCACATCACTGGGATGGGAAAAGTAGTTCAAGGAGTGGGCTAACAGGCACACAAAGGTATGTGGAATAGGCAAGAGAAGGTAGTGGCAGTGAGATCTGCTTCAGAAAGATCTGGTATCTAGTTCCTGCCTTATTACATGCTTGAAAGTTTGTAGGAATGAGGCAAGAAAGCTATCGTACTCGAGCAGTGCTCTGAAGAACTGAGTGTCTGTCCCTTCAGATCCAAGAAATTCTCATTAGTTGCCATGTCAGGTGAACACAGCTATTCAAACATCTCTGTGTGCTTTTCTTTCCTTCTGGCTCATGGTGAATGCTGTGCTTGAATATATGAAAGCCTATGTGATGAGTTCATTTTAAAACAGATCATAAGAGCCTTCAGTTAGGCAGCTTAATTTAGTGGATACTTTAATCTTTCAAGTGTAAAGGATAATTTTCTGTGTTTTGGCATCTGAAAGTATTAAAAAACTTAGTCTGTTTTTGAAAAGATAAGTCAGTCTTCTGTAGTGGCACTTAAGGGAATTATACTAGACTGTTCTTTGGAAAGGTCCATATTTTATTATGGTATTAGTACAATGTAGAGATCCTGTAATATTTAGTCAAAAAGGAGGGTAAAAACACTAGTTCAATATCACTCACAGAAAAGTTTCAGAAAAAGATTCTATTTTGACTGCAGGTGAAGTGAATTTCATGAGTGTGCATGGCAAGGAGCCACAAGGTTATAAATGCTGAAGGAAGTATTAATTACTTAGTCATTCCTTTACAGCACTCCCTTGTATTTTCATATCAGCAGGATTTTATTTCCTTCTTTTGTGTTTACTTTTACCATTGACTTGGTCGCAAGTTTATTACTGTATTAACAGGGATTTTGTGTGTGAAATAGAAGATTTTTCTTCCTAGCCCCACCACAATACTACATTATTGTATTCTAATAGTCTGACTTTTGTCTAAACTAATCCAGCAATCCGTGTTTTTTCAGCAGACTAATTCTAATGACTAATGTTTGAACATGGGTGTTACGGGCAGTGTGCTTACATGAATTCAGTCAGTCAATGGGAGTTTGATCCTGTTTCTTCTAAGTCAGCAGAAAAACAATATTGAACTAATAAAATAATACTAGGGAGCAGGACCAAGACAAAAAAAAAGTTCAGATTTCATTCAACTACTAACGTTGACTAGATGTCTTTTAATTAATTCCATCTGGATTTTAAAAAAGTAATTAAACTGTTCAAGGCCTAAAACTGAGGTTTGGGAGATACGGGTTCTGGTTCCAATATGGTGTTCATTTCCGTGTGCCAAGACAATTGTCGTCTGTGCCTCACTTTACCCCAAATTGAAAAGGGACAATAGGACTTGACAGGGGAATGATAAGTTTTATTCATTAGGGCTTTGAAATCTGTGGTGGATAAGTTTAGTGTCTGAAAACAAAGTATTTTTGTTCCATTTTAAAATACCAAAACTAATGCTTAAGTGATAAAAAGAACTGCCATGAAGCAACCCTCTGTTTTCCCTCTGTTTAAAGTTAAATACGGAGGGACCATGGTACACCATGCCTGTGCGGTCACACAAAATGAAAGCAACAATTGGCAGGCTAGAGGATCAAGAACTATGATTTTTTTTTTTCTTTTCTGTTGCTTCCAGAAAGCTCTTGTTGACTTTGTGGTTACTTTTTTAGGTGCTGTATTGTTGTTGGGCACTCCAGAGCTGCTGAATGATACTCCGTTCCTAATACTGCTCGTTTTTAACTGGGGTGTTAGAGACAGTAATGTCAGTAGCTGGCTGATTCGTGGAGCAATTAGCAGAACATTAAACAAGCTATTTACAAGCAGATGAATACCTCTGTGCTTGGCAGAACTGGTGGTCTGATCTTTTTAACACTAAGGCTATTTAGGAAATTCAGAAACAATGTAGTAGGTTTGCTTTAGGCTGACCATGAATCCAAAATTCAGCTAGCAGTCTTAAAAAATCACAAACATCGTCCACGTTTTGAGGGCTGAGTTAGTTTCAAGCCCATGCTTCTCCTTTACTCCCTGGCCCATGCTTCTCCTTTACTCCCTGAAAAAATATTTTTAGAAAGCGCTAGGTCTAGTCTCTCCCTTCCTTCTCTGGCCTAGGGCTCCAGACTTTTTCTCCAGTTTTCCGATGTCTTCATAGGAACCAGTCCCCACTCTCACAATAGAACTTGTTCTTTCACACGCGCCATACCAAGCGGGCACTTACAGAATGTAGCTGTCCTGTCGGCCTGAAGCAGAGGTCCACAGCAGTTTTTCACTGGCAACGTTGTGATACTAGGTCTGAACCTACCATGTGCTGCACTGCTTTCCACAGTTTTTCCCCTTGGTTGTGGTGCTCTGGAGGCTTGAAGCTCATGGCTGGTTGTGTAGCGTGTGCCTGGCTCCAGAAGAGCAAATTTTGAGTGAGACGTAAGGCCTGTCAGTTGTGTCAGATTCTGCCCCCCATGAAAATTAAAGTACGTGGGTAGTTACCAGATACTTGTGAACAGCCTGGGTGGAAGAAGGAAGGGCACTCACAGTTCCTTATGGGAATTCTTGCAGTAAGTATGAGACCTGTTAGAAGTAGGAGAGGTTTGTTTATAACGGGAGTGAGTTGCGTAGAGACCCACTAATTACTTTTGGAAATCGGTGAATTTACTTAAGCTCTTCCAGGTTTGGGGTTTTTTTAGCCCTGAATTATTAAGTAACCTGGAGTGATTTGAACTGCTTTTCACTGAAACTTGCAGGCTTAATAAATAGACAGGTTTCTCTTGTTCAAACTATGGAATAAGATGGCTTTTTAGCATTCTGTCTTTATTCATGTAGTAGCAGAAATAACTTACTTCTTTACAGACCGCGTGTATTTTAAGCTGACTTCAAGCAGATTCATAACCTTCTGTTTCTACATGTACCTGAAAACTGTCTTTTATTTGCAAGCAGCTTTTTAAATTTTTTTTTTTTTTTAAAGCACGGTACTGTTTCCTTGTTTGTAACCACATAGGAGTTAACATTTTATGGCTGATAGACATTCTTTTTCAAACGAGGTATATTCTCTCCTTATTCAGGAAGCTGGTGGGTTTTCTATGTACGTGTGTTGGCCCCATTGTCTGTCGTCTTTTTACCTTCTAGCTGGTTGGTTTTTTTTCTTTTACAGATGTCACCGGTCATCAGTAAGTCAGGGGACGTAAAACTTAGCTCGGAACGTGACACAGATAGAGACTCACCTGCAACACAGTAAGCAAGAAATACTTAAAACAATTTACAGTGTTACTTCTACAGCTGCTGTTCGAAAACTGAGAAATGTTGGAAGGGTTGTGTTGTTGTAGCAAGCAAAACAAGGTTAGCTTTAGGATAATAATTCAATAAGTGCTTCAAACCCACAACATGAAGGAACTAACAGTTTACCTATATGTACACGTGTGCATACACACGCTGTCTCCCCTAAAAGAGCAGGGACTATAATGGGTATGAGAATCAAAACTCAGGGGCACGGGATTGACCTGTGGCATCCCTTAGCTATGGATTAGGCTTTATTGCTACAAACTGCAAACTATTTTCACCTTCTAAAATTAATTAACGTAAATTTCAAAAGATTGTCACATACTGAGAAGATACAAGCTAGCGTCTTTGTCACGCTTGCATTTTTTAAAAGTTGTATGTATTCATTGCATGAAAGCTGTAAGTGGATAAGATCTCAACATTTTGAACAAGAGCTTCCACAATATCTTTAGCTATTGCAACCATTTATACATCAAAAAATACATCTGAAAATATTTCCTGTGTTTGCCATTACAGGTATCTGTCATCTAAGCAAAGTTACTTCACTGATCGTTTTCCAGACTGGTCCCCTCCCCATACAAATAATCTGTACATATACGGTGCAGATGCAGATACATACCTAATTTTGACATCTTGAAATCTTAGTTTTCTATCTCCAGCTGTATCTAGATTTTAAAATAAATTGTGAGTGGAAAGTTTCACCCTCGTGTGTGGTGTGAGGAATGGGCTATATAACTACACATGGGCAGAACTCAGCATTGAATTTTAGGCATAACTATTCTGATCGGATGCGTGCTAAGGAAGGAAATGCCTGAAAAGCTCAGTTACTGTAACAGTTGATACAGTGTGTTGGAAGCCAGTATCAAAAATTTGGTATGACTCAACTCCATTAGTAAAACTTCAGGAAACAATTATTTTGAGTGACCTTTCCAGGGCATCCACTGAAGAATGTGGGACCGCAGATTTAAAATGTGGAATCCCAAACGATTTAATCAAATTCAAGAACGTTGGGTCATATCAAAGGTGAAATATTCATTGTGATGGAAACTAAGGCTGTCCTGAGAAGAGGTCGTGTTGAAGTGTCATGCTGAAGAAACAGAGCCCCAAAACCACTTCAGTTACATTTCAAAAAGGTGAGAGGAGACAACTCCATGCCTGAGTCACTGGAATGCGCTCCCTCCTCCTGAACATCATGGAGATGCCGATCTGAAGTCATGCTTCATGTCATTGTGGTCCCATCTTGGCAAAGAGCCTCATTCACAAGCTTTCAGGGTGTACTGAGCCATTTATACCGGATCATTAGTGAGGGAGGGTGAAAGATGCCATGGGGTAGTGTTTGATACTACACACCTTGTCAGGGGAGAGCTAATTTGAAAGGGAGGAAGATAAACATGTCAGTCCTACACAGTGCTGTATTTTCCTTCCATGTGCAGGATGTTCTAGGCTTTATTATGTTTTTGCTGCATTTTTCCCCCGTGATTGTGTTTTGTTGAACGTGGAGAGGGTAGTTTTCACTGAATGTTTTAAAATCAGAATGCAAATCTGAGTAATGTCTATTCCTGATCTAAAGCTTGAATCTGAAATTATGTACTTTGCAGTCTCTTCCATGAACTAGAACATAATCAAATGCGATCCACTTACCTTTGTAATGTTAGCAGTGACTGTACGTACCATGTTTTTTCAGAAAAGACTGCAAGTTTTTGCCTTATTTTGAGGGCTGGAAGAAGGATCTTCTGGCATTTCTGATGCCACTAGTTTGAAAGACGGTTCCATATTTGTTTGTAGGCTATCTATATAGTACAGATTAGATAATACAACATCTCAGAAAGAAGGCTGCATATTTTTCATGAACATGCTCACTTTGTACCTGAAACTGTGACCCACAGGGGCTGTGACAGAACTGTAGTTTTCTTGTTCACTGCAGTTCATGTGTCTTCCAATATCCTTAAAAAATGATACACATACAAGTGTTGTGCTCTTAACTGGAAAAGTTTTCTATTTTAACATCTAAAAGCAATACCAACATGACTTCAGATCCAGCCTAATCTGTACTTAAATAGTTGCTCCACCTAGAACATTGTTATCTTCCTGTTTTCTGTGAAGATACACATAATATCTATGTCACTTGCTAGTATATGATAGGAATTATGCAGTAAATAAACTTTGTAACAATCAAGTGAGATGTGATTGCCAAGTACGCACTTTTACTGTGGAGAAGTGAAACTGTTAGCATCTGCACGACTTGCTATACCTTTCTTTGAGCTTCCGAATGAATGATTGCTGTTCTGCCAATTAGAGCAGTATTCATTATGACCACAATACCAGCTGTAAAAGAATGGCAAGCGTTTACGACATGTCTATCTTTCAGAATTTCTGGACAAAAAATGTGGTTTTGCAATGGGAAAACAAATTTTATCCAAGATGGTAGTAGATTTTTATCTTAGCCAAGCAGTTAACCTGTCTTCTGCAGACTCTAGAAGAAATAGAGAAATGTCCACGTGATAGATGCTAGGTGAGCTAAGGTTTTTACCTAAGTATGTCAAAGATTTGATACATCATCACATCTGATGTTCGAATAATAGAAAGATGAAAGCTACTTCTCAACATTTTAGTAGCTTTATACTGAAAATCTGCATAGTAACCTCACCCTTTGAATATTAATGATTAGGTACTATCTGTCAGGTCAGACATTATCTCCCTACATATATTCACATTGTACAGTTTTGTTCAGCTACACTAGGTAGTGCTCTCTGCATAAATTTACAAGTGATTATACGTGAGACCCAGCTGAACACTCAGTTTGGTAGACTGGTACTTACATTACTGATTAAATATGATTTTGTACCCTGATTTCCTCAGGCAGCGGTACTTACTGTTCCAGGAATCCTAACAGAGGGTCTTAAACTCCAGAACCTTTTCCTTAGGATGTTCCAATATTAGAGCTTCAGCAATTCATGTGTTCATGAATACAACATTTAGCTTAAAAAACATTCCAACTGTAGGCAGACAGTCATCAGTGCAGTAGCAAGGCTGATGTGTAAACATTTTCATCTGTACAATATGATTACATTAGGACAGTATCGCCAACAGTAATGCTCTTGCAGTTGGGGAAAACTGCACACAGCTCACTACATTCTTTAGTCTTGATTCATCCACTCACTTATGTGTTTCAGGAGCATTCAGCATAACAGTTCTGGTCAGAAACCAAGACCTCTTTGTGCTGAGCACAATATAAATTTTGAACAAAGAGAGTACCTGCCCTTGAAAGGTTACAGTCGAAGTATTGTTATAGAATTATAATTAAATAAAGTTACAACTTCTGCCAAGAGTGGGAATTCATGGTAGAAGTGGTGTAACATCTGCAGAATCCCTGGCATTATCTGCGAGACCACTCAAATTCCCTTCTTAAAGGCACTAAATGGGGAAGATGCAGGAGCTTGACTGATGCTTTTGGCCTTGTATGAAGTCAGATAAGCATAAAGAGACATTAGAGTGATTTCTGATTCTGTAAATCTGTCATAGTTCAGGTAAATTAAAATGGAAAAACTAATCTTGTGCACATTGCCCGCCTATCTCATTCTTGTTGAACAAATAAACCTGGACTTTCTCTTTAATCGCAAGTATTTTTGATGTTTGAGCTTAGGAAAGGGAAAAAAAAAAGTGCAATGGCTTTTATGAGAGGAAGAGACTAGTAATTTGTATTTTTTTAATTACATCTGTTGACTATTGATCAAGACTAGCCAATTTTTAAGATCACGAGCAGTGCTTTTCAAAGCAATGCTATGATATGTTAAAAAGTAGACTAGTGGAGTGGTCTCATATCTTGTCTTCATGGTTTTTCTCTCTTTGTTCTGCTGCAGAACAGTAGTTTTTGTAGCTGTTCCAGCATTGTATTCAACAGGGACAGGCAGACAGTTGCTCTAACTCATCAGCTGTGGGTGGAAAAAGCTCTAAATTTGGGCTAACATTGTGTTTCTTTTACTCTTTTTATATCCACCTTCCTCTAGAGGTGCAAAGAAAAAGAAGAAAAGGATACAGAGGAACGAGAGAGAAAATCAGCACAACTTCACAGGTCTCAATACTCCTGTATCATCAGTTACAGCTAATGGTGTTGAAAATGAACCTACAGCCCGTGGACTGGAACTGAAGAAGAAGAAAAAGGCAGTGAGAGGCTCAAACTTGAGCACAAATGAAAAGACAAATCTTGCCTTTCAGCCTGAATGCTATGACATATAGTCATAATTTAATTCCAAATACTGGTGTGATATTCAATATACACATTGAAGGCTGCAACTGCAGTCTCACTTCTAGAATTAACAAGAAACAAAGAAATAAAAATACTCAAATATGCAAAAGTGGCACCAGTTGTGACATACTAATGGTGCAAACGTGCTTTGGAAGACTTTTGCCCTGGGTTCCTTGAAATCAGCAGAACTTGGATGTTCTGCTCTTCACTGGACTGGTAAAATCTGAAATTGTCAAATAACAATGTTAACCAATTTAATATCTGATTACACCTTAGCTTAAGCGTTTCTGTGGACTGTGGATCAATCCACTGGGAGCAGAGAATCAAGTGAGAAAGCGTGACCTAGAGCAAAACAAGCCCAAACGCTACCTAAGTTATTAAAGTAGCATTTTAAAATGTCTCATAAGTAAAATGGAGGAGTGTTCAGAATGGTAAAATTCCAAAGAAATGCTGACATTACAGTGTATCTGAAAATACAAGCTTTTTAAAAATATTTTCCTGACATCAGATATTCACTTGGACTGCATTTTGCAGCTGTGAAGTGAATTGTTGAGTAACTACCTATGCAACTACACTGTCTTCAGTGGGACTACTCATGCTTACCCATGTAAATAAGTGTTGCAAATTCCAGGCAGTTATATTTTTCAAATGATATTTTCTGCACGTAATAAAGATGCATTGCAGTTTTGTCAGAGTTCCTGGCTGCCTTGGCAGCAGTCTTGCCAAATACACTGTTCTTTGTCTGAATATTTCATATCCAACTGTGCTGTTTGTTTTACTTGTAGTCCTTATTCAGTTGTGTCATTAATATACTTTTTTACTTGAGTATTATGTTGTGAACTTTTACTAATTACTTCACTAATTATCTACAGTGCTAAATAATTTATGTTTTATATTAAACAAAACACTTTCTATCAGTTAGTGTTGGTATTTTTTATGGCTGATGATGTCCAGTTTATTTTTACTCTGCTAGGAAATTCTTCCTCCTCCCCCTCTGAAGCAATAAATAACATAAAATTAGAAAGCCCTTATTTAGTAGACAGGGCACTTGATTCCATTAAAAAAAGAAGTGAGAATAACAATGTTGGGCACTGATGTGTGAAATGCACCCAGATGCAGAGGACTAGTTGCTATATATTGTAATATCTTCCCTGCACATGTTTTAAAGACAGAAAAATCTGTAAACTTGTTTCTTTTGAGTGAAGTCTGTCAGCAAATACTCTGCTTTGGCCCCAGTGGTAACTGTTCTTTGCTAACAGTCCCAGCTTTGCTTTACCTAGAGCATATGTATGGAGTCCTCCCCCAAATGGGGCTTGCGTATGTGTACTAGAAACTTCTAAATGTCTCTTTCCCAGTCAGAGGTGGTGTAAAATTATCTTAGTCCTGGGACTGCCTGATTCTAGTGAGGCTCCTAGTCTCTTATCTCTTCTGCTTTTGCAGTATTTTCCAACTCATCTTTCTGTGTGACATGTGGGATTTAAAGATTTTATAAAAGAAAAAAATCTCAGCATCTTACGTTGCTTAAAATGTCCTGGATCACATTTAAAATAAGGGCAGAGCATGACATCAGGCTCCACGTCAGGGAGAGCTGAGCAGTAGCCAAGATCTGGGAGCTCATTGGAAAGCATTGTAAAATGTTAATTTGGCATTGTGGACACTGAAGACAGCAATAACACTTTGGATAAACACCACAGAGAGATGGTAGTTCTAATCAAAGGCACAGCACCTCCTTTCATGCTTGCGAACTAGGGCTCCGATTATGTTCACTGCTCTGAAGCTGAATAGAGCTGCTTTGCCACACTTTCCAAATTGAGAGGAGAGGCAGCGGTAGTGCCTTCCGAGGCACAGTTCCAAATAACAATTAAGCAGAAGGAATCAGATAAGAGCCAAACATGAAAATGCAGGGAGTTGAAAATAAACTTTCCATAATGTTTTCTGGTAATTGCAATAGCTTTTGTTTTGTTTTTATAATTTTTTTCCTCCCTACCACATGGCTGGTTAGAGACTTCTGTTCCTTTATACCACGTCACTGTGGCACTAGAGTTTTCTGCATTCATTTAACAGAAAATCAACAAAAAGGTCTGAAATTGAAAAAAAAAGAAAGTCTTAAGTGATCCTTCAGCATTATAATTAGAACCTTCAATCTCTTAAATTATTAACGTGGCATAATGGCAAAGACAACTTTTACCTTTTGCTCAGAAATATGGCTGATACATTCATTTCAAGAAAAACTGCTTTTCTCTTCAGTGTTAGTAGGTTCTTTATTCTTCAGGAATTGCTGCTGGGATTTTAAACTTACAAGAAAGGATAAAACTTTAAAACAGTTTGGATTAGCGTAATGGTTTTAAACTAAACTTTACATAATGCTTCTTGTTTCTGTGTTAATGAAACATGCATCTTTCTTAAAATCACTTTTAAATTAACATTGTGTACATTGGCTGAAAATTGTTGAAATATTTAAAGGAATTAAATTTCAGTGGAAGAAAAGAATTCCAGAAGGATTCAGATTGCCTACTGAAAATTTGCCTTCTTTTTTTTTAGTTGAATAACTAAATTAAGTATCCTAAAGCATGAGTGCCCTGCAAAATTGCTTCCTGAGCCGTGAATTTAAATACAAGACTTACAGAAGTCTGTTTGAGGAGTTTTTACAGGGTGATACAAGTTCCTTGCTGGAACGAAGCAGATAAAGCCTTGTTTAAAAAAGGTTAAATATTAGATATTTATAACTGCCTGGTGATAACAGCGTAGTAGGTCTTTCATTGTTCTGGTGTTTTTAGGTTTTGTGTGTGTGGTTACAACATACAGTTCCTATTACGTTTTTATGATACAACAGAGACATCGAGAGCAATGAATAAATCGGCAGAATACAAAAGAGTGGATGGCACATTTTGTCTGTATTTCCCAGTAGCCATCAGATTGCATTTAGTTTTTTCCTTAAAATAATTTGAAAACCAGGCATCGTAAAACACAGTAAGTGTATTTGTAGCATCACTTAATTCAGAAGGCAGTAGGGGATGGATCACAGTCAAACAAGGGCTAATGAGAACACAGAGGAACATGACAACTGAAAGTCTCTGTTGACTAGTGAACTAAATCTGCCGGCTGGACCCGATTGTCTGACGGAGAATTGAATGTCAGGATCATTTAGGGTTGACAATGGCCCATTACAAGCAAAAGCAGACAGCTATGAAAAATAGCCGGCATGGTAGCCATTCTGCAGAGACCGTGGATACAAACTTGATAATGAGGCACTTCATTCACTACATCCTTCTGCTCTAATTACTAAGGTGAATAGGAAATACTTCATTTAAGGCGGGAACAGACTAAAGCAAAAACACTTGTTTGGTAAACACAAAGAGTAGTGGAGTTTTTTAATGATCCTTTTCTGGCACATATGAAATTAGTATGTATGCAGTGCAGCCTATGTTATGGATGTGGAAACTGGGAGGGGATAGAAGTATTTTCTCAACAGTGGAGGGAGGCTAGAAAGATTTGCGTACAGGTTTGTACTGTGGGGTTTTTCCGTTAGCATTCTGTCCAATGACTATCCAGAATGTTTTGGACAAATTAATTTATGGATGTACACCTGCACTTGTAAAAACATACGGTGTTAGTTCAAGGAGTTTTATTATTGGAGTATAAAAAACATTCATTAGGAACAAAGCTGCTGCACATAAGGAATAGAAACAAGAGGAGGTCTGAGAGAGGGAAATAAGCAGCCTGAGAAGAAAACTGCTGTCTGGGGGAGACTTGCAAGAATGTGGCAATTAGAAATTGGAACTTAAGAAGAAGGAACAGAAGATAGTGAGAAAGCGTGTTATAGCACAGCTTTGGTGGCTTCAGTCATGTTTTTTAGGCTTCAGAAATTAAGATATTTAACCACTTCACTTTTTAATACATTCAACTTTTGTGCCATTTACAGGACCTTTTTGGATGAGCTGTTAGAACCTGTGAGAAATATTCCCCTGTGTCTCTCCAGTAACTCAGTGCTGTTTAACTGGGCAGAAAAGACCGTATCGTCTATGGCTTGCACCGCTGTTGGGACAGATGAAGCTTTGGTTCCCTAATTTCTGGCGTGAGTCTTCAGAGGGCACCTTTATAGTTGTTGTCTGTTGCAATACACACCTTTGCCGTGATTCACTCCGCTTCAGCCTCTTCATCTGGCACAAAACGGCTAGGGCAGAGATGAGAATTGCACACCAAGCGTCAAGCTGCTGTTTTGAGCATTGTGTATCATATGATCCTTTTCTTACATGTAGATGTGTTCTGCTCACAGTGGTTTTGCCAAGAGTTTTGTCCTTGTTGAGTCTGTTGTATGCCAGTTGTTTGCTGCCTTCCCCTTCAGAAGGGTGTTTTCCAGCAGTGGCGTGTAGATGTAGAGTCCCGGTCCTGTAAGCTGCTCAGAGTAGACAGACCCCTGTACTCAAAACTCCAGCAAAGTCAGCAAGGATTAGGCTTTCAGCATCAACATCCTGACTGTAGTGTATACGTTGGCGTACACTAACTTTAAAGACTGGTAAAATATTTTCTAGCTTGTACTCGTGAATTAAAACGATAGCTGTGCATTTCATCTAAAACTCCAGCCGCCTGATGTTTTGCAAGGACTTTGTGAGGCCAAATGAATTTGCACTATGTTTGGCTGTGACAAGCAAGTTTACAAGTCCTGTCTAATGCTCAAATGCAAATACTCGGCAGAAACTGCAGATGCCACTTTTAGCGGCAAAATGTTTCCACACCAGTAAAGCAATATCAGTAAAATCTATGCTCTGAGCAGACATCAAATTTTTGTTGCACTTGTATTGCCTGCACAGGCAGGGAGTATAATAAACTAGTGTGTAGCAGCTGTAAATTTTCTGAGGATTTATCTAACCACAAATACATCGAAATGGGGAAATAGGGCTATATTAAACTGTGCAAGATGCTGCTGGAACTCAGCCATTTCTGCAACATCCTGTAATTAATTTATTATGACAGGTCTGGCAAACTGAAACACCCAATACACTTGCGACAGACTGTTATGATATAGCTGTTTGAAAACTCTGTAGTCACATAAAATGCAGGTATAGCTGGAACAGAAAAAAAAAAAGAAAAGAGAAAGAAAAAAAGACAGACCAGTATTATCATTATTTCTATGAATCTAAACATTTTTACCAGACTCGCATTCACCAACATCATGGAGTGTCCATGGCAGAGTCAGTGCAGGCAGAGGTACTAGCTGGAAAGGAAATCGTTGCAGAATATATTGGCTTAGATCCTGCTCTTCTGGGAGTCAGAGGAGAGTTAATGAAGTTCTGTGGACGTGTTCAACTGAGGAACCTCTTTTCACACATTTTATGAGTCAGTGCAGGCCCCAGCCATGTGTTTTGGTGATGAAATTAATAAGTGGAGCTGAGACACTCAGTGCCAGTTTAACTTTCTTCTTCATCAGCCTGTATTTTTGTTTCTCTGCCCATGTTAAAGATGCTTGGTTTTGTTTAACAATAGTGAGAGACTTCCAATGAAATTGTGAACTGAAAAGAGAATTAGTACGAATGTCTCACAAATCAATCTTTTAACGTCTCTTACTGCTTAGTTCTTACAAAGGTGACTAGCGTAGGTCCTCCCTGCATTCAGCTGCTTATCCTAAATTCCTTGCCTCGGCTCTCAGTGAACATGAAGAAATATTGGATTTCATCTTTTTCTGGGGATACCTTCAATCTCGAATACCCTGCCATTAATCCACAGGTAAATATAGCCAGTTCGGCACTGCACAACTGCATAATTTGAAGAAAAATCCTCTTTCCCCCCTCCCAAATTTCAATAAGTACCATGGGTTGTTTCCTTCCTTGCTTGCACTGCATGTTTTGATGTGCACAAGTTAAGGCTTTGCATATCCCTTGCTGCAGGTGAGCGGTGCAGAGTAAATGCAAGGAGTTATCATTGCCAGGTGTTACTCACTTGGCAGTGTTTTTTTATTACAGACTGTAATTGTTCCCTTAGTTCCACTTTGACGTTTTTATTTTGCCATTGCATCATCAGCCATTTTTTTTCAGTCTATGTCATCAGGATTGTGACACCTTTGTATAGACACTGTACAAAGCAATTAATTTTAGCGCTTAGTGGGGATATGCAGTCATGGGTGTAGTAGTGACACCAGCCCCAGGCTCATTAAAATAAATGCCATCTAAAGCCAAGCTCTAGCAGCCTGCATAAGCCCATAACAAGCTTATACGGGGGTGGTTAATCCCCATTGTGATTCGGTATAATGTCATAATGAGAAAGTGACATCAGGGAGAGGGCAGGAGGGGCAATGAAAGCGCCCGGCAGCGTGGCCGAGGTCTCCAGCCATCACTCCTGCTTAACCAGCAGCCTGGCCGGACCTGACCATCTCCCAGTAACAACTGGGGGCGACTCAAAATGGCTGTTAACCAAGGCAGAATGCTACAGCGTGATAAATCCCTCAGGGCGGCACGGCCGTGCGCAGGCAGGCGGAGGGTGTGGGGCTGCAGGCAGCCCTCCGCCGGCTTGCTGCCCAGTGAAGGCCGTGGCCTTGCAGGCCCTGGTCGCCACAGGAGACAGCCCGGGGTCAGGACTCCCAATAGAGACCCGGCGGCTCCTGGTTTGTTGCCTGTGTCCGAAGGTTCAGGCGGGAAGCTGCCGGGCGGGAAGCCACCGGGTGGCCCTGGGGTGGGTCAGGGGCGGCAGGGCAGGCTGCTCGGAGCAGGGCCCAGCCTCGGGCTCCCTGTGCCCCAGCTGCGCTCCGGTCACTGACCTGCACGGGGAAAGCGGATGAAAGCTCCAGACAGGCCTTTTTATAGAATCATAGATTCATAGAATCATAGAATGGTTTGGGTTGGAAAGGACCTTAAAGATCATCTGGTTCCAACCCCCCTGCCATGAGCAGGGACACCTTCCACTAGACCAGGTTGCTCAGAGCTCCATCCAACCTGGCCTTGAACACTTCCAGGGA
>Ga0065711_1004555_pt1 | contig 24554 bp, 21 predicted proteins | sample Hoacrofraction12_FD_59098 | JGI IMG/M metagenome (GOLD analysis project Ga0065711, IMG submission 59098) | Hoatzin crop microbial communities from Cojedes, Venezuela - Epithelial fraction 12 v2 (version 2) | ecosystem: Host-associated > Birds > Digestive system > Esophagus > Crop | place...
AAAAAAAAAAAAAAAAAAAAAAAGAAAAGGCAACTGTTAGCAGAAGTCAGCAGAAGGCTATATTCAAGAGCTTGAACAGATTTCGTCTAAAAAAGAGCAAAGGCTTTTGTGTGTGGAAAATTAGCTACAGATTAAGAAAGGGAAGTGCAAAGACAGAAAGATGGTTCAATTTTGGATATGAAAGAGGAGCACATCCAGTAATGATGCATAATGCAGGGTCTAAATGGGGTGCTATAGAAATGTGAATGAGAGGTGGGGTGGGGTAATGGTAAACATGCAAAGAAGGCGAAGTACAAAAGACTGAGTTGACTTGAAAGCCATGGAGCAGAGTGAAAATCTGGTGTTGGGATTAAATAATGGGGAGGGGAAGAGGCACCTCACCGCAAAGGTCCTGCGTGCTGAGCAGCGTTGGCAGGTGGGAAGGAGGGGGCTGCTCTCCCCCTCTGCCCCAGCAGGCACCGGGCTTGGCCTTGGGAGCGCCTGGGAGCCCGCGGGGACGTGTCCCGAGGGGAGAGGGCTGCAGTGGCTGGATCTCCAGGAACCGGCTGGTTGCTGTGCTTGTAAGAAACACCTGCGAGGACTGGGGCGATGTCCTATCTCAGCGCTGCAGCAGCCGAGGGCTTCTGCGGGTCCCCGTGGAGCGGTCGCTGGACTTGCCTCCAGTACCGTTCGATTGATTTCTCACTTTTTGGCACCCGTGTGCTCTTTTGCTCGTGTGATGGCAGGCTGGACGCATGGTCGGATGAACAGCTAGTGGAAAACCTGATATGGGGCTGAAACCTTGGATGTCCTTTCCAGGCAAGGTGCAGGCCTGTCCATGTGGAGCCCACTTTGAGTTATTTCCATCATCTTCAGCTTACCACAGTTACTTGAAGCTGGGCTTGGGGCTAGAGGTAGTGCTTCAAAAATAAATGTCTTAGAACCCAAATTACTCTGACATTCACATTTGTTTGTCATCGTACTAATTGATTCTCCTGGTCTAATCACATTTATAGTGTGTTTTTAAAAACAGAACAGAAAAATTTGAACTAAAATGTATTTCTGATTTTTCCTCACCCCTAGAGGTCACTTTCTTGCATAAACCTGGCCCTGAGCTTGTAAGGTTTCCCCCAGTATTGCAGGATGCAGATTTCATGTTTGTTAGAAAATTTGGGTTTTGTGCCCTGCCATCTCTGTGGCTGAGGGTTGTTTGTTTGTTTGTTTGTTTCACGTAAAGATCCAAGATCCACAGAAGATAAAACCTTGGCAAGGTAGTATTGGATAGACGAACTGCAGTAGAGCAGGGTGAGGTGAGGTGCTTAACCTTTCCCAGCTTGTGAGTATTTTTGCAGTTGTACTCACAGGCTGCAGCGAAGGTGTGATCCCTTCCAGTCTTTACTCCTAGGAGCTGATTGCCCTTTTGCTACTGTAGACCTTAGACTTGATACAAGGAGGACATTTTTTACAGTGGGGGTGGTGAAACACTGGCACAGGTTGCACAGAGAGGTGGCAGATGCCCCATCCCTGGAAACATTCAAGGCCAGGTTGGATGGGGCTCTGAGCGACCTGGTATGGTTGGAGATGTTCCTGCAAAACTTACGGAAGGAGCGGGTGTCTTCTGAATCTTCTGCCAACACAGTGATGTTATTTCTGTCTTGGAGGATGGAGCATTGTATTTTGAGTCTGAGTCATCCAGTTTCACCACAGGCCACGTGAAACTTCTGCTTAATAAGTATAGACGGTTCTGAATCTTTTCTTAAATGGCTCTGATCATCTGGTAGGAAACAGCTGAACGTTGCATCATTCTGTGGCAGAATCTGCAGGTTTGGTTTCATACCGATAGGTGTAACCGCGGGGTTCGATTTAGCCATCCCATTAGAAGTCTTTGTAAAGCTTCCTCCCCCTTTTCCTTTGGCTGCAGCTTTCCAGTTACGTGAAAGGAAGAAAGCACGTTAACAGAAGAATAGAAGAGGTGGTCACAAAAATGTATCAAAAGCACATTCTCTCTCCCAAACAGGAGAAAGAGCTGAAAGGGCGTGCGGGGTCACCTGTGCTGGGGTGACCATCGCCCGGCCGAAGCGTGTGTGTGTTCAGCTTGGCGCCAGCTCTTCGCTTCCCTCTTGGCTGCGGTGGGGGCTTGGGAGTGAGGGAGTTTGCTCACTTGCTAGGCACTGAGGGGAATCCACTGCCGCAGCCGGTCTGCGGGCCCGCTTGCAAAGCAGTGCGGCTGCTGGAAGTGGAGAGACATAGCGAGAAACCTTCTGGTTTCCTGGCTCTGACTTTCACAGCGGCAGTTCTGAAAATAGGGGTCACCAACCCAGAAAGGCAGAACTGGGCTGACTGGCAAATCCCGGGTGCGGGCAGAGAAGTCTGAGAACGCACTTTTTAGGACTCATATCTGTATTCGAGCTACATCGGACAGACTAATTTCCCTTACGCTTCGCTGTCAGGCAAATTCTGAGACTCTAAACTTACCCCATATTTCAGCAAGTAATTTTTTGAGGGGAGTGAAATCCCTTTCCAGCAAAGCTCCTAGAAATGGTGAGTGGATGAAATCCCCTGAACACCTGAAGTGGAACTAACACATGTAGTTCTCAGAACAATGTTCACTGTCATATGAAAAGGAGACCTCTTGGTAGAAAGGTTGCAGGTGATGGAAGTCATACAGTAACAGGGAAAACAAAGCGCCTGTATTTGCCTGCTTGAAAGCCTCTAATAAAATAATGCGTCTGTCAAAGCAGCATCTAAATGTCATTTCTGTGTGTCATCAGAAAGGAAATGTTGTTCCTAAGTGCAGACTGATTCCTATACACAGTTTTTTCAGCCTTCCCAGACTCATAAAAGCAGTGAAAATGGATGATTGGCAACTTTGGTAGGTTTGCCTTATGCATCCCTGGAAAAGACAGGAACTGCCTTCTACCTTAGAATCACAGAATCATAGCATGGTTTGGGTTGGAAGGGACCTTAAAGATCATCTGGTTCCAAACCCCCTGCCATAAGCAGGGACATCTTCCACCAGACCAGGTTGCTCAGGGCTCCATCCAACCTGGCCTTGAACACTGCCAGCGAGGGGACAGCCACAGCTTCTCTGGGCAACCTGTTCCAGTGCCTCACCACCCTCATGGTGAAGAATTTCTTCCTAATATCGAATCTAAATCTGCCCTCTTTTAGTTTAGAGCCGTTCCCCCTTGTCCTATCACTACACACCCTTGTGAGAAGTCCCTCTCCATCCTTCCTGTAGGCCCCCTTCAGGTACTGGAAGGCTGCTCTAAGGTCACCCCGAAGCCTTCTCTTCTCTTCTCTGGGCTGAACAGCCCCAACTCTCTTAGCCTATCCTCATAGGAGAGGTACTCCAGCCCTCTGGTCATCTTTGTGGCCCTCCTCTGGACCCACTCCAACACAGCCACGTCCTTCTTATGTTGGAGGCTCCAGAGATGGATGCAGGACTCCAGGTGGGGTCTCATGAGAGCAGAGTAAAGGGGCAGAATCCCCTCTGTCGGACCTGCTGGCCACGCTTCTCTTGATGCAGCCCAGGATACAGTTGGCTTTCTGGGCTGCAAGCGCACATTGCTGGCTCATGTTGAGCTTCTCATCCACCGGTACCCCCAAGTCCTGCTCCTCAGGGCTGCTCTCGAGCCACTCTCCGCCCAGCCTCTACTTATGTTTGGGATTGCCCTGACGGATGTGCAGGACCTTGCACTTGACCTTGTTGAACTTCATGCGGTTTGCACAGGCCCACCTCTCCAGCTTGTCCAGGTCCCTCTGAATGACATCCCTTCCCTCCAGCTATCAACCACACCACACATCTTGTTTTTGCTATCTGATTTTGAAACTGCGCACGTAAATGGGTTCTTCTGAGAACAGCAACAAACCACCCCATGACAAATTGTCTTGCTAGTCTTATTTTTTAGGCCAAAGAGTGAACCTAGTAAGCACTTGAGTGCTGCATGACTTTCCAGCAAGTTTAGAGTTCTGTGGCATGAGTCTATTTTCAAGAAAGTTTTTCCAAGCACTTACTTTGTGAATTACAGTTTGATTCACCAGAATGAAATCCCGGATTGTTTGGGAGCGTGCAGCCTTTGCTGGGCTCTGCCCGTGCCGGTGCCCGGGCCGTCTGTGGCAGCGGGTGCTTCTGGGGGGATGCGCTGGCTGGCGCAGGCTGGGCTGGGATGCCAAGGGCAGGACCACAAAGTGATCCGTGGCGAAGGGTTTTGTGTCTTGGGAGGACTCAGCTGAGCTGGAACCTCCTCACCTTCAGAATACGAAGCAGAGCTGGGTGCTGAAAGTGGCAGGGTCTCAAGCGATTGTGTCAAAAGAAACCCGGAGCAGATGTGCCCAGCGGCAGCACTGGGGAGAAACAGGACTCCAGAGGCATGAGAAGAGCGTGCAGCTCCTCTCAGGTAGAGGTTTGGATATCCTCGTGGAGGACTCTGTGGAAATTCCTGCTAACAATATTTAGCAATGCAGAAACAGCTAGTAATAATGACATTTTGCATATTGCAATACGATGCTGTAGCACGCTAGCAGTATCTATGTCCTGGTAGCCACCACGTGTCTCAGGGATGGGTGTGTATTTGGGGGGGGCACGTTCACAATGCATGCCATACCTTAAAGATTTATGGAGACTCACACAGACACATGTGTGCACATAGACGTGCATGCATGAACCAGGCACACCTCCGAACAGCAGCTCTTCAGCAGCAGGCACAGTTCTGCAAATAAAACTCCGATCTTGGTCACTCGCTCTGGTGGTGTGGTTGCGTTGGAGGAGGGGAAAGGGCTGTGTAGAAGACAAATAGACCAAAAGCACCATTTTATTAAGAGAAACAGTGATGTGTTGCCTTTGGCCTTCTCCCTGGCAAGCGTGAGGGTCAAGCACTCGTACGCTCCAAAGCAAGCAGGGCTCGTCGTCTCTGCAGGAATCCTCTTTTGTTGGTAAGTGACCCTGGCACGGTGATTTTCCTGCTGCTCGCGGGCACTGTTTTCCTGGGCAGAGGGACAGCGGGGAGCTGGTTGCGCCGCTGGCGGGAGAGTCGGATGGCAAACAGCGGGGAGACTGCAAGCCTTGGATGAAATGGGCAGGGGGAACGTGTGGACCCCCTTCAGCTGTGGTGGGGGAGACACCGGGGCAGGCAGTGGGGAGCAAAGCACTGGTCAGAGGAGGTGATGATGGAAGAGAAGCAGGAGAAACAAAAAAATAAATGCGCAGGGAGAAGGCATGGGGTTGAAGAGAAGAGCTGGCCATACCGTTGTGCCCTTTTTACTGGAGGACTGCTGGGTTTTTACTTTATTTCTGCGTGTTTAGTTATTTCTCTATATGCTTCATCGTCTTGGTTTCTTGTCCAAAAACTTGTTCGTTGCATACAGGAAGTTTTTAGACAGTGGCTAAAAGCCACCAGTGTATTTTCATCAAACACTTGGGCAGAAGGAGAGATCCAAGTAGAGGAAAACCTTCATATCCAGTGTTCAGGTTCTGTGGAAGCAGCTGAAGATGGGAGGATAGGGATTTAAAAAAAAAAATCCGGGTGAAGGGAGTGAAATCCATTCAAAAAAGAAGGAAAAAGAAGGAAGAAAGGAGGAAGAGGGGGATGAAAAACTAGGAAGGAGGCATGGTTTCAGCTGTGTTGGAGTGTGACGGGAGAGAAAAGCCCCTCTGGAAGAAGCTTCCTACTAAAAGCCAGCAGCAGTCACACCGGGAGCCCTCAGGGATGGCCGTGCAATTTGTGCCTGGTGGTGGTCCCTGAGCTGCTCTCCTCCGTTTTGAGGCCAAATACACGCTGTGGAGCTAGCCGCAACGTGGTGACATTGCGTCCTTCCCTGTGCAGGAGCTAGGAAGGGAAGCACTGGCTTGAGCTTGTTTTCTATACCTCTTGCTGTATCTTGGACTTGAATATTCACACCTTAAAACCAACATCTCGGGCTTTGCCTGGGGCCACGGCTGAGAAAGGGAGGGTGCAGAAGGGGAGGTACGGGCTGGGGTCCAGCAGCGTGGTGAAAACTTGGGCTGTGCAGGGCAAAATCCAGTGGAGAATGGAGAAAGGGTAGTGAAAAATATTTACCAAAAAAAAAATAAAATTCAGGTTTTGTGTGAGGCACTCCCTCTCCTGATAAGCTGCTTCCATTTCATTTTCTGTAATGCTTCAGTGCTGCCCTTTCTCCTGACCATACCATTAGTTTATGATATTTACTGTTTTCCTCAGGAAAAGGAGTCTTATTATTGCATGAAAATCTCAGTTCAATTTTGTTCCTTGGTGAAAGTTTCTGGCTTTCAGAGTTGTAGAGGAAAGTTCACGTACATGACCTGGATGAACAGCCAGGTTCAGAAGATAGGACACAAGTGGAAAAAAAAGAAAGCACAAATGTATTACTTAAAAGCAGATGCTAATGATTTCTCATCCAATCTTTTGAATTCCTTTGGTCGTGATCTACGATTTTTAGAAACAATGGCAGTGGTAATAGAGACAGGAAAGGCGTCACTGAACTCCACATAATTTTGGAAACTGCCAGAATAGTTAAAATTTTCCCCATTTCATGCAGCCCTCAGCCTTCTGGCCGAGTGGATCAGGCACTTTCAGTGCTACCTGAGGCTTTTGTCATCTTTTTCACACAGTATCTGTGGCTCTGTTCTGGCCTCCTGCCCTAACAGATGACGCTCTTTAATCTCTTTATTGAGAAAATATGCTTCTGCCCATTAATGGAAACAGGACTAAATGATCTGTGCAAGCAGAACAAATATGAGAAAATCTGTCTGTTATAGAAAAGTGTTATATATTTGAGACATTATCCAGCTATCTATGAAGGTCTGTATTTTTAAAATAACGTTAAAAAGAAGGTCTATTTCTTCAGGTAGTGCACAGAACTATGCAAAGTCCCTTCACACTGACCCTCCAGGAATTCACGAGGTGAGCTCTGATTTCTGTGGGTCGCAGGTGTGATGCAGTTGAGGTACGATCTCCAGGCCCTGAACTTCACCAATGCACCTAGCTTGCTGGAAAGCTACCCCACGTAGCAAAACACTTCGTGGCCAGCCCTGCTGATGTGCCGGAGGGTCAGAGTCACAAGGACGGGGTGAGCGGCAGCGTGCAGACGAGGAGGCACCCGGGGATGAGTCACGGACGCAGCAATGATTGCCTCCTGCTCTGCCCATGTCAGGTCTTTAGCCCCGACAAGAATGTGCACAGATGCCCCCGTCCCCCAGGCCCCACAGCTCGTGAACGTGTGGAACATGTTACGCCAGTCTGGCACCTGTGTTAGCAGCCCTTCATTAATCTTCGGGTTGCCAAGAATTTAGGGTGTCTGAGGTCTGCTCGTCGGGAAGATGGAAATCACTGATTTACAGTGAGTCACTGAACAGCTCTGAGCTGCTCAGATGGCAGTCTCCCAAAGCAGGCATCTGAAGTGACTTCACTTCCCTGCACCACATAAAATGCCAGGCAGTTTTCTTCAAGGCGAGCCATACATCGCTTCCCTCCCATTGGGGAGCATGGGCTGCGGCCCCCGCTCCAGCTTGGCTGCCGAGAGCGTGAGCCAGCCTTGTCCAGCAGAGAGAATTGACTTTTCCACTGCTTGGCTGTCATCCCTCTGAATGATCTAGCGGGTGACTCCAGACAGTTAATTTCATTTATTTCTCTTCTCATCAGCTCTTGAAAGTTCCAGTTGTGTCTGCTAATTTCTTCCATAACCTTAGGAAAACACAGCTTTTATAGCTGGGTTTTCCCAGAAGATCTATACCGGGGTTCTGGCATGCTGACTGCGTATGTCGTTAGCAGCTGGTGAGGGTCCGCGTGCGTACGCATGTATTGCATGCTTCGTATCACCTACAGCACTGCCTAGGGCAAGGCTGCAAGGCATTTGGGTACTCTTGGCTCCATGCTGATACTCTAAATGAAGGCTTAGGAGCAGATAGCTGGGTTGCAGAGACGGGAGGGGAGTGAGAAGTGAAGTGGAGAGGTGGAAAATGAAAAGCAGAGAGGGAAGAGAGCCTGAAAATCAAGCAGAGAGAGGAGTGCAGCCAAGGGTCTCCGTAGGCAGCAGGCAGCCCCCCGCACCGTGGCGTGGGGCATGGCAATGCCCGAGGTCCTGCTCGCTCCTGGCAGGGAGAAGGGGCCACCTGGGGAAGTGATGCAAAGTGCTCTTAGCAAAATCAGGATGTAGGGTCGTCTGTGCCGCCGTGCTGCAGGGCCTGTGCCAAGGCCCTGGTGCCAGCACTGCGATGGAAAGAAAGGCTGGTGGAGGCTGAGCTTCCCCCAAGCCCAGCAGGGAGCAGGGAAAGGCAATGGGTTTGCGCCGCTGGGAGACCTTCAGGAAATCAACCTGGGGACCTGCCAGGTATTGGGAGTGCTTTAGAAAACAGATTACTAAAAAAATTGTGAACATAGAGCTGGAGAAAGAAGGCTTTTTTGCTCGGTAGACAAAAGAGGAAAGTCATAAAATGCCAGATGCTGTAACGGATGCGTGCTTTCATAAAGTGGAAGGATCACCTGTGGCTTGAGATTGCTCTGCTCCTTCCCCAAGCCAGTACTTGCACACACAGACAAGTATTTGTGAGTTAACAGGGTTTGCTATTTTTACTTTCCCAAGATTTGAGCCTATTAATTGGCAAGTGAGAGAGTTGAGACACAAGCGAGAGCTACTGTCACCAGTAATTTAACAACTGTAAGCAGAATAAAGGCAGTATTATCACCGAGGTGGCCAGCTTTGTTGGATTAAAGAGCAAGGCTGGAACCCAAGTGAGTAATATGACATCTCCAGCCCACGGGGCTGTGTATCTGCACTCTGGTGCCCCGGGGCAGCCACGTCAGGAAATGCTGCAGCTCCCTTCCAGCCCACGTTCCTGGGGGTTTGCCATGGAAACCGGGATGCGGGCGGTTATGGCTGCACCACGTGGACTGAGGATGGGGCTGCGGTGAGCAGCGGGGCTAGAAATGGGGCTGGAGCCAAAACCGAGGTGGAGAGCTGCGCTGCTGCGTGGTGAAGGGCCAAACGTGGGCTTTCAGGGCCCGTATAGACAAATCATATAAAGGTCCTGGTATTAATAATCAGTCATTCTGTAATTAGCATTAAATAAGATAATTTCCAGGATAGGTCTTGTGGAAACCTGGCAGTGCATAGAAGAAATGTGCAAAGAAGCAATCTAAAATTTCTGTATACAGCACGCCCTGCACTTTCCATAGGCTTATGGGAAGGAGCGAGAGCTGGACTGAAAAGGTCGGTCATGCTCTGCAACAGGCGTGATGGAGGAGCTTGCGCTGGCACAGCCATCGGTTTAGCTGTTAACAGGGTAACCACCATGGAAAGTGAATTCCTGCGTAGAATCAACCCTGACTCACAGGTTTGTGGGGGAGAAAAATCTGGAAGCAAGAGTGGCGAAACACCAGAGGTGGTGAAAGGAGGGAGAGAAGACTGAGCAAAGTAGTGCGGGGAAGAGGGGAAACCTTCCCGGCTCCATGGGCAATCGGGCGTTCTGGTAGATTTGAGGGAAGGAGCGTGGGGAGCTAAAGCAGTAAGATGAGGCCCTATGGGAACATGGGGACAGACAGAGATGTGCAAGAGACCTACAGCTGAAGGAGGGGACCTGCACGAGAAGAGATTAGTGGGCAGAGGAAGCATCTTAGGTGCAGAGTAGGTAAGGAAAGAAGTTGATTTTTAAAAATTGTTATTCTCTGCTTTTTCTTCTAGGCAAACTTTGTTGAAAATATATCACTGTCCTTAAAATGCTTGGCTTGAGTCATGCTCGAGCTGCCCATCCCTTTCTCAGGCCGGGCTGGACCTTCCCAGTCCCAGTGTCCCAGGAAGCATTTCCAAGTACAACCTCAGACCCTAACCAGCCCCCTCCAAAGGCACCACGGGGCTTTCTGTGCTTTGCAAGAAAACCGAGGCTTTCCCTCCCGGTGCCGGTCGCAGGCCCCTCTCCCTGCCCTTGGGGTGGGATGAGCGGCTTGGTGCCGAGCCCGGCCCCGTGGGGAAGGGGCAGGCACCCCAGGCAGGGCACCGACACGTCCTGCTCCATCGCGAGGGGCAAGGAGAGCCACAGCGCAGCACGGCGTGAGGAAAAAGTGTTCAGCATGACACGTGGAGATGTGTTTCTCTGAGGGAAACTCAACAGGAGGTCTTTCGCTGAAAGGTTTAACTTACCTGGCGTTTTTTTTCCCACCAAAATCCCTTTGAAGATTACCACCCTGTACTCCCCCGGTTTGGATGTGCAGCTGCTCTTAGCAGGTTGCGAGGGGCACTTAACCTCTTGAGTGCCGCAGGAAAACCAGGTTTTAGAGAGGCTGGGGGCCATGCTCTGCAGTGGGTGCCACCATGTGAGTACAGCGACTTCAGGACTAGTGAAGTGAGCCCTGGAAACCCCGTCCCATGGCTGTAAATAGGTGGCTTGAGATCGATGGGGATGCTCTAGAGAAAGGACAGATTTGGGGATACTGTTGCAAAATGGTGCTGCTACCTTGAGACACATCTGTCAGGGGCAGATGCTTGGAGGGACCGCACAGGCTGGCAGTCTGCGGTGCTGCCCTTTCGCCCATGTCCTTGATGGCTTGCCACCCCGGTCCCTTCTGCGTAGCCATGGACATGGGGACAGAGTGGACAGGGAGGGTGCGATGCCACCCCATGCCAGCCCTGCATGGAGAGCGGCTTGGGCAGCCGTTTTCATCCCTAAAGCTGTTCGCTCACCTTTGAAGCTGGGTTTGCAGCAGGGGGGGATCTTGACCCGTGGATGGACAGTGTGGATGTTTTGTGCCTGGACAGCAATGAGTCCAAGTGCAAACCATGTGAGATCTGCACATCTCCTTCAGTTACACCTTGGAAACCCTAATAAAGCTGCCTCTGAACCGCATACGTGGAGCAGACGTCGGGACCGGGAGACAGAAGCGCCTTTTTTCCTCCTTGGGAGCACCCGCCGGGGTAAGTGATATCTGTCTGGGGCACTGCCAGATTGCCAGGCCGAGGGCTCTGGCCCTGCAGTGCTCTGAGAGCCACATCTCACCTGTACAAAGTGGTGTGTGTTGGCCTCGGTAAACAGCTCAGCAGAGACGGCAAAGCAGAGCTGTGCAACACTTGACGAGACGCCTGCGGCCTCGGGGATAGTAGCCTCGCGCTGCCCGTGGCTGGTCTTGCTTTCCTTTGAGGAAAACAATGGAGAAGCATCGCCTGGTGGTGTGTTGCCAGGATTTGGCCCACCTGATGCACTGTTGAAGCGTTCGATAACATAGGATAATTCTTCCAAGTCATTTTTGCCCCATGTTGCACAGTGTATAGTGAAATAAGGAGATTCAGGAGCTAAAGAAAGGCAGCGATCTCATGGAGCTGTGCACATCCTCGTTGATGAACACCATCTTTTGTCACCTTTCAGGTGTGGGCCTGAGCTGTGCCTGTTGCATCAGGCTTTCACCACCATTTCTGAGAGCTCTGCTTTTGTAGATTCACTTCTACATGAAAAGTTCTTGAAGAGTGCAGTAGTCAGCAATTTTACAGCAAAGCTATTTTTCCAACAAGCATTAATGGAATTAAGGGGGGTGAGGTGGGGTGGGTCGTGTCCTGGAGCTAAAGAAATGCAGTTTAAATACACTGGGACAATACATACGAGAAGGAGGATGGAAAGGCAGGAACAGGATCATCGCCTGGATTTTGGAGCCTATCTTTTTGCTGACTGGAAGAGCTGGTCCATTTTTTAAACAGAAATCAAAAGGTGGATGCTCACTGGTGTGAGATTCTGGTCATTAGATGTCTCAGCGACGTGCGATCAAATCCTGCAATGCCCCAGTGACCTCGTCCAACCACTCTTGGAGCAGGATGTCCCAGTGTGAGTGCTCTTGCTGCCTCTTTCTAAATGGCTGCATTTTTGTCGTCATGGCCAACTTCCTCAGGTACCTGCTGCTTGTCAAGGTCAATCAAGTCACTCAGGAGTGATCCATGGTAAAATGGGGTTAAGGCAATGCTTAGCAGAGCAGAGTATGAATTGATTGGTCACAGAAGTCCCGACGGACGTACAGAAGCAGTGGGGTTGATGTGGAAGGGCTGTTGCAGTGGAAGAGGCTGCGCTTGCCTCAGAGTAGCCATGGGGATGGCCTAGGGATAGCCCAGGGGATTAGCCTGCGGGATAGCTTACAGGATAGCCTGTGGCATAGTCTGCAAAATAGCCTAGACTGTAGCTTGGGGAGTAGCCTCCAGGACAGCTTACGGGATAGACTGTAGCGTAGCCTAGAGGACAGCGTACAGGATAGCCCATGGGATACCCTTATGGTGGTGAGGGCTCTCTCCTGGTAGACATGAATTGTCTGCCCAAGCAGGCAGAGGAAGGATGTGAAGCAAAGGCTTGCACCTCCCAAAAGAGTCACCCCACCGCTGACTCTGAGGGCATTGGAAGCACCACTGGCTTCGGTCTGAAAGGCCAGCCTGGCTTCAGCTCCTGGACCGGCTCCGGGACGCTCTCAGCCCAGCCATCTCCCGTGAATCCCCTTTGCCCAGCGAGCGAACCCTGCCTGTGTGTTGCAGGGGCAGCCACGGCTGCGCGTGGTGCCGTGCCATAGCCTGCGGGGCCATGCCGGCCGCCCCTGCGGGTCGGTCGTGCCTCGCTCGCACTGCAGCAAGGGCCAGGGAAGGGCAGGGAAGGTGGGCAGGGAAGGCAGCGCCGACCCCACGGCCACTAGCCCAGTCTCTCCCAGATTGCAGCGCAAAAGATGCCGGGAAATGTTTTTGTAGCTCCTCCATCAGAATCCTCGGAAAACACTGAGAACTAGCGCTCGAAGGACGAGCTGTTCCCCGCCACTGTGCATGCTCGCAGCCCATCAGCCAGCCTCTCCCCTGCCAGGGCAGAGGAGCCACTGCCTCCAAAGCTCTTTCCCCTCCGTGACCGAGCGCCACTCGCCCGCACCGCCACGGCTTCAGCTCCCCACAGGCGCAGGCACTGCAGCGCAGCACAGGCACGGCGCAGATGGCATGTGGCATCCGCTCAGAGAATCGACCGCCGGATGCTTTGCTCCTGCTTTTCAGCTGCGCCTTCCCATGGGAGACGCCTTTGCCAGGATACTTCGCATTCCCTTAAATAACAAATTCCTTCGCTCTGGGGGTGGCACGGAGGGCGCTGGGCGAGAGCGTGGGCTTTACGCTTTCTTCGTGCTGCTGGAGCTTACAGAGGAAAAAAAGCTGCTGCATTTTCTTTCTGTCTTTGTAACGATAACAGGAGGGATGTGGAAATTAAACTTCTGAGTTTGGGCTGAGGCGGTCCGAGCCCCGGCTGTGGCGGGTGTCTGGAAGGACACTCCCAGTGCAGGGCACAGCCGGGAGCCTCTCGCACCGCTGGCAGAGTGCGGGTGGCTCACCGGAAGGGTCAGCACTAATTAATAATTACGGTCCTATTTCACCGCGAAAATGAATGACACCTCTCACCACCCTGACAAAGGAGGTTTCCCCCCCTTCCCAACCCACTCCAGGGGGATAAGTGCCACTCGGTGGTGCGTGAAACAGGAGCTGGTCAGCCCCAGGGTCAGAGCCACAACGCGGATGGCCAGCAGCTCTCAGCCAGAAGGCCAAGAGGGGTTGTTGCCATGGGAATCGAGAGGGCGCTTGCGGACAGCATCTGGAGCCTGTGTCTTTCCCTGGCCAAGGCAGCTGGGTTTGGAGGGAAGCAAAACTAAAAGGAGGTGGCAGAGAGAGACAGAGGCACAGCAAAATGCATGCACGTTAGAGGAGGGACCTTCCCAGAATGAGAGTACCGTGGGATACAGAAGAGCGGGGACACCAAACTGTCAGGCAGCGGTGGCTCGGCTTAGTAGGATAAACCTCATTTTCTGCTCTGTTTGACACTGGAAAAAAGTCCAGTGAAAGCCCAACTGTAGCAAGATGGGATCTGCCTCCTCAACTTACCGGCCCAAGTGTATTTATTTGGATGTTGATGGAAGAATTCAAAAGGTACTTTCGCTATTTTTCACAAAGTAGTGTCTCTGGAAGCAGCGGCGGCTGTGGGCTGTGTTTGCTGCACGACCTATTTCTGTAAAGCGTGTTTGCATTCAGCGCCGTTGCGGGCTTCAAATCTCTTTTTAAGGGGAGGGGGGGGATCTTGAGTGGCTTCTGCTTTGTACACAGATGTTTGTTTAAAGGGGAAGGGGAGGCTGGCTGGCAGCAGGGGAGGGCTGGGCTCTGCCAGCTCTTGCTGCCTGCGTGGGGATCCTCAGCTTAGCAGCCGTGCAGGCTTCCTCTCCCGGAGCGGCGTCGCCGACGTGTTTACAAAGTTTTGCCTGCAGAAAGGTTTTCACCCAAGCCGTGGGAGCACGGCACGCTGAGTTATTTGGAGGTTGCCTGCCAGGGGGATCAGCGATGGGCATTTTGCTGCCGCACGGCTGAGCGGCAGGCAGGTGCCCGGCTGCGGTGCAATGGGCTGTGCCGCTGCATCGCCGGCGGGCTGCGGGGTCCCTGCCACCTTCGCTCAGTTGTTCCTAAATGGCGATAAGCGTTAATTAAAACTTGCGATTCCGTTAGCCTGCCTTGTTTGCTTAACCACGGTTCACAGCACGGGGGAAACTGCGGGAGAAATGTATTCTAGCTAAAGGGGAGAGCTCGCACGCTGTCGAGCTGACAGCCCACTGCCTTTAAACAGAAACAATGCCGCCGCGTTTTTGTAAGTCGTCTTTTTCTTCTTTCTGTCAACCCTTCTTTGGCCACAAACCAAGTGCATTTTTTGTAATAGAGTGAAAGCGGCCGAGAGGCTCAAGAGCAAGTAAACTCTGACTTGCAAAATTCAAACCTCTCTCTCTGGTCTTCCTGCTCTACATTTTCATTTCACCCAGCCTCGCCTTTTGTTTTTCCTTTAAAAAGGAGCAGCAAAGACACTCTTTCCCTTCCCTCCCCTTCGCCGTACGAGTGACCGCAGGGACGAGGTAAAGGGAGAGCTGATACTCACAGTCCCGTCCCACCACGCACGCCTCCGTTGCCCGCGATCCCCTCTGCCACAGCCCTGGAGACCCACCGCCACTGCCAGAGTCCTGTCCTCAGGAACCAGACCACAGGGAATCCAAATCCGCGCCAGGTTCCCCAGAGCGGGCCATTCCTCTTCATCCATCTCGGTGTCTCTGCCACCGCGAGCCCCTCTGTACTGGTGGGCAGGAGCGTGCCGGCTCTGCCGAGATGTGGGAGCCACGTCTCTGCTGCCGGAGCTCAGTGAGTTGGTCGCCTGGCAGCCCCCAGCAGCAAGGCTTGCGCGGAGGTCCCTAGGCACCTTTACTGTTCAGCACGAAAACGTTTCAGTGTTTCGAAAGGGTGGCACGTGTTTCCATAGCTGTTGGTAAAGCACATCGTCTGTCGGCTACTCTGGTTTTAAGAAAAAACAGCGTTTCTCAGGAGCAGTCTCTGGAGAATAATTCTGACACTAAAAACACAGAAGAGGCACGATCGCATGAGGAAGCAAACGCAAACTCAGGCGGCATTAAGGTTTTTTTTGCTCTATAAACGTTATCTGTTTCTTTTGTCAGATGTGAAATTCCATCTGTGCAATGTTTGGAAGGATTCCTGCAGTAAAAATGCCGCCTAAATGGGGTTCACCCAGGGGTAAGCAGGGCATATCTCAGATTCTCATGCCTCCGCAGTAACAACTTCATTAGAAAAAAAAAAAAAGAAACCCTTAATCTTCCAAGGAATGTGGGATTGGAGGCTTCTAAAGGCAACTCATTAAACCAATGCTGAGCTACTCATCAACCCAGTAATGAGGTATGAGCTTCATTATCACAGAGCTTGTTGAGTTTGCAAGGGCTCAGCTCCAGCTTGCAACCAGTTTGCCGGACACCGCAGGGTCATGCGATAGGACTGGGCGTCCTACGACAGCGCGAGCTGTGATGGCGATTACTGACAGGACATTCTGTGCTTCCGCAACCCCACTCTGAATTTCCACCAGTGCTGCCGACTTTGGGAGGGGTTGTTTTGCCTCGGCACTGGCACAGAGAGCCACGCGCCGCCTCCCCCAGGAACCCGCTCGTTGCAGACGAGCACTTGCAAGTGCTCTGCAGCAGGAGTGCTGAATGAAGCTAAGTGGGTTTGTGTGTCGGCACAGCGGGGAGGGCGAAAGGACACAGCGATCCCTGAAGGAGAGTTTGCTGGCTTTGAAACCCTTCTGGGTAGTTGTTGAAATAAAGGAGGTGCCATCAGCAGGGGATGAACACAGGATGGGGCCCGAGGCCAGCGTATCCCAGAGGAAGGGCTGAGGTCCCCACCTGCAAGGCCAGGGCCATGAACACCCAGGAGTCCAGTAGCCGCCTGCGGGAGGGTGGTGGGAGGCTGGCAGCAGAGGGGACCCCGGCCCAGTGCTGCTGGACATCATGCGCACATCACACTGGGGAAGCCTAGCCCTCACCTCAATAACTTCCTCGTATCCTGCCCCTTCCCCTTGGCCCCATCCCGCCTGCACCTGCAATGTCTCCCTCCTGGTCATTTCTCAGTATGATGAACTGACCTTTCACAGCCACGGGCAGGCACAAAATGGCTTTCACCAAAGCTGGCCACAGGAATGGGCTCTCCTCCAATGGGCAGAGTTGACTGAGCATCTCTCCATGCTGGGGCAGCAAGGGCTCCACTTTGGGAGGGACATGAGAAGACCCACCCTGTCCCAGCGGACCCCAGCTGCGGAACCCCCACAGTTACCTGAGCTCAAGATCCCCAAAGAGGTGGCTTTTGTGTCCACCGGGGGAGGCTGCAGGCTGCTGATAGCTGTGTCCCAGCCAAGGGGCAGAGGATGGGGGTCTCCTGTGGGGAGGCTGCCTGCCAAGCTGGTGGAGGTAGAGCTGAACATAAAGCAGGAGCTGGAGAGGACAGCCGTGCCAGGGCTGCTGGAGAGGGAAGATCAAAGGCTTTGCAGCGTTCCAGCTGCATGCTGAACCGGGGCTCTGCGCAAACCGCCTTCAAAGAGGCCATTTGTTCTTGGAGCTGGTTGAAAAATCAAGTTATAGCGTAATGCGCTTCCTGTCCAGCGTCTGTGTAAAGGGGATGCACGCCTTGGGGAATCCAGCACTGCTTGGTTTATTGATTTTTAAAGGGTCCTCTTGCCCAGCAGCATCGTGCAGTTCATTACTTGCTTTCCTGGACACACACCTCCCTGCGTGCTCAGTACGTGTGCCTGGGGCTTAGCACACTCATGGGTCATGTCCATGTCCCACCCCTGCCACAGCTTGGTCCGCTGCCAAAGGAGGAGATGAGGAGATGGGGGAGGCTGAGGGGAGGCTGCATTCCGTATTGGACAAGGTGGTCTTGCAGTGCCACCGTGGACGGGGGTTTCTTGTGGAGTGCCACGAGATGGGGTCGAGCACCCAGACTCCCCAACCTGCCAGCAGAGAACCGAGATTTGCTCTGTCAGACTTAAGCCCAGTCTGGAGTCTTACTTTCCTTCATGATGCTATTAACCCTTTGGCTGCGTTTTTAAGAAAAATTCCTGCTGAGTCTGTTTTGAATTAAAAATCCACCAGCAAGAAAATGTTCCCCAGTGCATGCCCAAATTTTTTCCATGAAGAAACTGCTGGGCAACATTTTCTTTTGACCTTTGAGATTTAAATGGTAGCAGAGCCAAACCAGCCAGTGGCCATATTCCCAGATGGGTGGCTTCATGGCTCTCGTTTTCAAATGTCACAGGTAGTGGCTTTGCTTGCAGAGTTGTAAGGAGTTCCTCTGAGAAAAATGCTTAATTCAAGAGGATTTCTGTTTCCAGTGTCTTAATCAGCATCACATTTGTGACAAGGATGGAAAGTCAGATGGGTACGGAGCCTGAACTAACTGGAAAAAAGAAAAGGACTGATGCCTTTGTCAAGCATTCAAGGAAATCACTCAGGGTGGTAATTTCTTCCTCTTCAGAAAGCAAGTAAAGAATTTTGGAGCCATTTTGCTGGTTGACTGAGTCATTCTGGATGCCAAACAGAGAAATGACCTTTTTTTCTCTCAAAAAAATATATTGAGTTCCACCTTTCTGAGTATCTACTGTACTGACCTGTGGAGCAGGACACTGATCCGTCCACAGCCATTGTTCCTCTTGGGTGAGGTCCACGACAAGCAGAACAAAGCTAAGACTGTGTTTTGATGCTGTAGTTATTGCACTGAAACGTCAGCGCATAGGAATCGTTTCTGTCATGTGAGCTTTTCTTTTTAATTAGAGCAACAGCAACTGTGGTATAAATGCCTAGACTAGCAAACCCAACAGATTTTTCCAAAGCTTGCCGTGCTATTTTTAACACACCAATCTGGATTCAGATTAAAAACAAAGCACAGCAGAAAAATAATGGAGCGATGATCAGTTCAAGGCGATTAAATATTTCTACATCCCCGTGACTCTCTTGGCACAGCAGAGCAAGCGTGCTCTGCGGTGCCCATGGACACAATTCCCTGTCTGTTTGGACCGGGGGTTTAGGGCAATACCCTTACTGCTGCTGACCGTTGGAGGAGTGCCCAGAGTGGGGGTTCATGGGCAGTCGGGACACGGACACCTCCAGGGGCTACTCTGTCTGGCCAGCTTTCGCCGGTTCCTCCACCCATAGACAAGTCGATGCCAAAACCCTCTTCAACATGGTGAGGCAAAAATATGTTTTTGTGGGATCCAGGCCATTTTCTTAGTGCTGGCAGGTCTCTGTGGGCAAGAGAAGGTGCAAGGTAGCACAGCCTGAGTCTGGCCAGTGGTCTCGGCTCATCTTGGCTCTCTGATTTTAGGTGGCCCTGGTGAATTCAGGGCGGCTGCTAGATGTTCTTGTTGTAAAGCAGCAAGGAATGGACAGCAGGTTCCTAAAACTCCATCATATTACAGCACATAAAAATTTAAAAGAGTAAAAATGGCTTAAAACCAGGCTTTTAAAAAGTGAGGGAAAATGTCATATTTGAGGGCTTTTTTTCTCTCCTACTCCCCCTTCTCTTTCCTCCCCAGCGAGGGCTCCTCGGAGCATTTAGAGAGCCAAACCATAATCCTAGCACAGCTCCGTAATTCCAGCATAGCTCCATGATTCTTCTGTACCCATGACTCAAAAAGGCTTGTTTACTGCTGTTTATCTTTCTGAAGTCACATGAATTCTGTTGTAGTCATTACAGTTTATACTCATTAGCCAAGACAAAGCGTAGGTCTGACACTCTCCTGCTAGCCTTACCTATGGATTCAGACAAGCCAGCCGTAGCAACTTGCGCTACACACACACACAAACACACAAACTCTTTTGGCTTAATACAAACAAGACAAAACAATTTTTCTTCTACACCTTTCTAGTGAACTTTCTTCTGTGGCTGCAAATTGGCCTTTCGCTGGCCTCTCACCACACCTGCTTTTCCCTACGCTGTTAACTAACATTGCCCTCCTGACAGTCCTGTATTACCAAGCGTGTTGTAATGGTCAGACTTCAATCGCGTGAGTAGTTTTAAAACAAGCAGCCTGGCTTCACTCACATTTAGTGAGGACATTTGGTGCTAAAGCATCCTTATTATCCAGTTTACAAAACATTTCAAGCTTAATGCACTAATGTGCTACAGGGTTAATGGCACTTAGTGCTCCCTTAGCAGCAGCCATGTGCCCTTTTTGTGTTAAGTAAAGCCAGAGTACAGACATTTCTGTTATCTGTCAAAGGCTGAAATACTTATATGTCTGCTGCAGAAATAAGAAACTTTCAGCTCAGCCCCTCACAACCAGCATTGCTGGTTCCTGGTTACATTCTGCCATTAATCACTAGTACCGAAAGACTGAATAGTAGCAACATGTCACTGAGTATAGCCAGCAGGTTGCACAAGGCTCTCATTTCTGTAACCTGGCTTCGTCTACAAGGCCCAGTGACTCTAAAAAGTAATGAGATCCTTCCTTGCTCTTAGTGACAGAGCCAACCCCTGCCGTGTTGTCTCTCTCGATGGACATCCAAGATTGCACTGGGGGTCACATGTATATCGTAGACATTTTCTCTTTCCTGCAAAGAGAAAAATCTCTTTTCCCACAGCACTCTGTTACAAGGTTGGGAATTGTGACTTACCATATAGCCACATGCCTCGGGATCCTAATACATCAGCTCTGTCTGGCAGCTCCTGTTTCTCATTTTAGGATAATTTATATAATTAGGGAACTAACGGGATTCACCCCACTTAACTCTTCACCATAGTCACCTAGAAGTTAGTGATGACTGCTCCAAGCTAGTCACACAGGTTCCCCCGTAGTCACTGGGGAGACGGGTGGTACCTCCAGATGATGATTCGTCCCACCTTAAACTGGGTTTTAGAGATGTGTGGGCTGATTTGTCCTTTGGAAGTTGTCCTCTTCCTCTGCTGGCAAGAGAGGGAGTCTAGCAGAGCAACATGCATGAGATGCCAGACTTGTAGATGCTTGAAGTTACGTCAGACGAATCCCACACGTACATTTCACTTAGGTGTTGTGTTGAAATAGCGTTGTCAAGCCTCGTCACTGCCCAGATGTGTGAATCAGCAAGACTGCAGAGCTCCAGCTGTTGGAAGTAAAACATCGAGCACTCTCCTCATTCTCTAACAGAAGTGGTGTTTGAAGAGCTCAGGGGAGCCTTCATTTTTGCTCGGACTCTCGGCTGACGGCACGTGCGCTTTCTTCCCCACGCACGCACATGCACACACGCACTTATTCTCTGTTCCTCTCTTAGAGAAGCCCCTACTGCATCAAACAGATGGCAGATCTGGTACACTATTTTTAATACTGCCTAACATTTCAAGCTCAGATAAATGGAGTGGTTTTACAAATACCAACTGTTAATTAGTGCAGGAAATAAAAAATAGGTATTTTGGGTACAGCTGGGCTCATGCTATGCCTGTATCTGAATTCAAAGAATGAGAAACCTGGGAGATGTTTAGATGTGGGGCTTTAGGTGAGGCTTTTGTTGGATGTTGGGAACTATGACTGATAAGGTCATTTATCACCATTTTTTGAGGAAGACTCATTTGCTTACATGTTTAGAAATATGAATTCTGTCCAGTGATTTCTACAGAGTGGTATCTAAAAGTGCTGGATCCTGCTTCATTTTGAAATGGACAACAAAGACCGCTGGAGAGACAGGGAAAATCACAATGAAAAGCTTCACGTCAGCCTTCTGCCTCAGCAATTCAGAAACCCTTGGTGAAAGCTGCTGTTACAGAAGCAGCAACAATTTTCACGGTCCCTGCAAGATACATAACTGCATTATTTATTTAGGAATTTTACTAGGGTAAAAAAACCCACACACGAGTTCAATTCTTGGAAGAAAACCCAATTATCAACAACAGATCAGAACAGGATAACATTCTGGACAGGGTTTACAGTTTACAGAGAGGATTAGCTGTTCTGAGGATCAAATATAGAACAGAAATTGGATTTGTAGGCTGTGTTTTTACCCATCCTATCTGAAAGCAAAATATAATGTGATTAGTTGTAAGCTGGTAGGTTGCAGAGTACGTGCACTATGGTCCCTTCATAATATCTCTATCACTATCCTTAATATAAAACTGCTCCTCTGAGTAGGAAAGCCAGACAGAGTAGCAGGGCTCTTCATCCCTGCTCTTTCTGAGAGGGCTTTTAAAATCCTTGTCCTTGACCGGTGGTGTATACCATGCATTATGAGACAATGGCCCCTTATTTCAGAGGAAGAGGTTTCAACAAATGCAGAACTGTCTCCAGGAAAGAAACTAGTCCCACAGAAGTGAGTTCTGGGCCAGGAACCAGGCATCCCCATCGAGTCACTCTGTCCTACTTCTCAGTCACTGCATGCTTCATCAAATTATTATTTCCACTCCAAAAAGCCTCAGTTATTATTCATCCTGCTTTTCCCCACTTTGCTTCACATTACTTTCCAAGGCAGGGAGACAGCGTTCCCCACTTAAATCAGATGGCTGCTTCTTGGTCTTGATGGAGAATTATTGAAATCATCAAGCTGAGCATTCACGGAAAACTAGTTTTCCTGTCATTTTTTTCTACACATGGTAGAAGTTTTGCTAATGGTAAGAAGGACAGAAATAAGAAATAGTGTTAAGTCTCAAACGGGGGAAATGAATTGTTTGCAGATGCTGCATAATTTTTGAGGGATACATTCTTTTTCCTCCTGGCACAAATCCAAAGGAGATGCAATTAACAGGGTTTATATGTGGCTGATTTACTTTGTGGCATTTAGTCATCAATCTACAAGCTGAAGCAGAGGCCTCTGTTTCCCTTTCCCATGCGGTCTATCGCCTCTGTGACTCTGCTTACATGATTTTGGCTCTGCCTTCCCTTTCAGAAATGACACTGGCAAAGGAGTGCCTTGTGTTGTCCGGTCTTGCAGGAGACTCATACCACCAGGCAATATTGCAGTACCTGTGTCCACTCTTTCTCATAGAAGGTGCATCAGGAGCTACATCCCTGGCTTTTTTGGGCTGTGCTGACCTGTGTGACTATGGACTTTTTTGACATGTGTTGCAGGGAAAACTGTGTCTTTTACCTGCATGATCTTAATCCACTACCAAAGCTGTAGAAACTGCTGTGGTCTCCTGCCTTTGGCGTCTGTTATGCTCCATAGCAAGGTCTCAGTCCCGCCCTAAGCAAGCAGTGATTTCTTCCATCGCTGGGCATTAAAGCAGGGAGTGAGGTGCTGTGAGACATGTCGCAGCAGTGGCTTGCCACCCAGGGATTGGAACAAGCAAGACAATGACGGTGGGTCAGAGACGGCTGAGAGAGGTTTGAAGGGAGATGAAGTCCCTCGCTGCTAACTGCAGATCTAGATTAGATCCACAAACAATGCCAGTAAAGTATCATCATGGAGACCTGGGCTGAAGAGCGATAGCTTCAAGACATCTGCCCAAGTAAGGACATCTTCACAGGACAGGGTAAGATGCTGGCTTCTCCACCCAATGCCAACAGGGCTGCCTATCCTCAAAGCTGCAGGTCAAGCATCTTCCCTGGTCATGGGAGAAACCATGTGTCCCATCTGGCTGAGGTATGGCTGCAAGCCCGATCTCACTGTATCCCTTCATGTTGCTAATTTCCCTGCAATGATAATGGGCTTTAGGAGAACAGGATTCCTATACTGTGCTGGAGCCATCAATAGTACGCAGTACAGTCCTCCTGTCTCTCCAAAATACATTCCAACTGTATTCCATGAGCACAACTGACATCAAATTTATTGGGAACATAAACCTGCAGGCAGTAACAGGAACAACTGCATATTGCTTGGAAATGTCTGAGGCTGGCTGCTTTGGTTTAGAAGGTAGTTGGTCAGAAAACCTCAGCAGGTTTCAGTAGAAGAAAACTTTACTGGCGTATGCTCTTTGATTAAAAAAAGCCAAGCAGCTGAGGACAACCATCCTGAGATGAATATAAAAGTGCGGTGGGTGATTCACAAACCCATTTTTAGCAAATTTCAGTAAAAAAGCCAAGTATGGAAAGCTATAAAGCATGTATGGAGATAGCTCATAATCTAGAAAATAGTATCTACAGTCTTTGTTTTGCTTCCCACTCTCACTATTACACAGAGTAATAGAAACATTTAAATTCATTCTCAATGTACTGCTAGCCCCTGCTTCTTTCTGTGAGTCAGGCCAGCTTTCTTACCTTTGATGTTTTTTAATTTTAATTTTTTTATCTTTTCCTCTCTTATCTGTCCCGGTCAATAATAATTGATTTCCAGAAATAGCACTCCCGGCACATCACAAGCCTTTACCCTCTGTTCAGCTGCAATTAACATCATCTCCTCAGTTACTGCATGTACCAGTTGTTGTGCCCTCCAATACTCTGTCAGCCGATTTTAGCAGCTATCACTTTGGTAATACGCTGTTTTCTGCTAGCAGCAGGGTTTCAGCCCTATCTGAACTCGACTGGCTATGTTTTATTGCTTTGATTGCTGCTGTATTTTAATAACCAAGAGTAAATCACTGGGCAAAGCAGGCTTTTAAAACACACCTGGGCATTAATCCCACCCATTTCCCCCATAGCAGTTAATAACCACCTCAGCAATCAAGTGCTTTGATGTTTTATAAAGTAAAGATATTGCGTGGCGTAATCTCATCCGGGTCGGAAAACGAGGAAGGTGCGTGTGCACGCATGCATCAGTCACAGCCACCTCTTGAGGTGACCAATGTCACTCTCTTCTCTACCACAAACCCCCTGATGCTTCTGTCAAGGGTAAGAGGGCTTCCCACCACCGGTGAAACCTGTGGTCTGAAGCCGTGCTTCAGCACCAGCTTCAGTGTCGGTGCATCGCAGCCCAGGCACAGCAGGACTCAGGCTGGCCAGATCTCACCGCTTTGTCCTGGCTCTCCCAACCCTCGCGGCTCACCATGCCCGGAGCTGTGAGCAGGCAGCAGCAGCTCCTCTCTGTCAGTGTCCCACGACCTTTCCAATGGCTTCGCCCTTGCCCACTGCAGAGGTCTGGGTCAGCGCCACAGACATCTCTGAGTATCTGAAAGGCATCTCGGAAAACGCGCATGGGAACCGTATTATTGCAACGCTAGTACGATTTTGGAATTAAAATGCTCAAAGGCCAAGGCTGCTAGCGTGAGGCTGCAGGCTTAGTTAAATCCTGGCACTGACACCTTTCGGAAGAGCCTTTAATTAGATGATGGCATGCTATTTTTCCAGCGTGGTCCTCACCTTGCAGAACGCATGGGGCCTGCTC
>Ga0065711_1004216_pt1 | contig 24552 bp, 18 predicted proteins | sample Hoacrofraction12_FD_59098 | JGI IMG/M metagenome (GOLD analysis project Ga0065711, IMG submission 59098) | Hoatzin crop microbial communities from Cojedes, Venezuela - Epithelial fraction 12 v2 (version 2) | ecosystem: Host-associated > Birds > Digestive system > Esophagus > Crop | place...
TTCTTTTCTTTTCTTTTCTTTTCTTTTCTTTTCTTTTCTTTTCTTTTCTTTTCTTTTCTTTTCTTTTCTTTTCTTTTCTTTTCTTTTCTTTTCTTTTCTTTTCTTTTTTCTTTTCTTTTCTTTTCTTTTCGTTTAATATTTGTGATTAGACAAACTAATAGAAGAAAATATCCATCAGGGATGTTAAATGTACTAAGTAATTCTTGCTCGAGCAGCTTCAGCAGTGCCTATTGTTGGAGGCTGGAGAAGCATCGCCGTGCACCCGTACTTATTCTTATACTCATCTTTGAGCATCTGTCACTGCCCACCATAAGACTACCTTATCCTTTAGGTCCTACAATGCCTGCCACTGCTGTATTCTTAAGGAAATCTAGACAAAGTAATGAATTTTGCCCAGGTAAAAAGTGCTATCTTTTATGTTGTATTTAAACTCATATCCAGTATATCAGTCTCCATGATGCCCTAAAGCAAGATTTCAGGACAGTGCACAGCTTGACAAGCTTTTTGAAATAAAACTCTCCATCTGTAGTTGTCTGTTAGATAATTAGAGCTTGCCCTCTTCTGGTCACAAGCAGTTGTACATGGGGATTTTTTGTGAACTGAGAACCTGCGGAATCTGAAAGAGTCTTCGACAAATTGCATATTTTAAGAGTTATTATTTTTAAAATGTATTTTATTATGGTGTACTTGTTTTCCAAAGCTTGTTTAAAACTCTATTGTAACTATAGTAGCTAAAAGACATTTAAGTTGTAGCTCGGCTGTTTCCTTCCATCACACAAGTCTGGGCTGTGCCTTGGATAATGCCTTTCATGCTCTCCATCTTCAGGAGCTGCCCAGGAGCTTTCTTTTCTGGGACACATTTGACTGAACCCAGCCTGTTACAGTAGGAGACACTTTCCAGCAGCTATTTACTGCCACCCCAAAAAAGGGAGACTGGCATCACATTGTAAACCTGAAGCAGGTGAGTGCTTTCCTAAGTAAATTATTAATTATATGCATTCCTGTGGTCTTTGTGGACATTTGAGTAGAAAAAGGAACCTCCATTGGTTTCCTCAGAGGAAGAGTTCAATGTCAGATGCTATAAGAGTATCAGCACAACATTGAAGTGATGGATGCCTGATGCACAGGCATTTTATTGTACATTGAAGAACCCCCTCATCCTTGGGGAGTCCATAGCAGACTCTTGTTCCGGCTGATCACTGAGCTATAGGTTACATTTACAGATGTACTATAGGCTCCTCTGTCTTGTGCCCTAGTTCCTCGTACTGGGTGGAAGTGGAGAAAGAGCAGGTTTTTTTAAGGGTGATTGCTTCAAGGGTGACCATCCTCTCTCCTCTGCTGGGAGATGAGGCCCCCTTTTCAATGTGAGAGTTGTTTCATGGCTCATTTAGCCCCTGATCTGTTGATGGCTGTTGATGCTGGCTTTTCTTGCAGCTCTCTATATTTCTGAAGTTGCTTTTTTTATCTCCTCGGTCTCTGCTCAGAGCTGGTCTCTGTGTATTATCTGTTGCTTTCTAAACATGATTGAAATTTCAGTAGTGCAGATATTCTCACGGTCATGAGAAGTTTTTATGCTGCACAAAAAAAAGTTCCATGGGTTTTACAGCTACTCGTGGTCATGTTACAGTGGAGTTAAACCTGAAAATGTCTAGACTCAGTCTTCAGATTTCAGAGCCACCATCTGCCTTATGCAAGGACCTGGCGTAAACTGTGCAGCAGACTAAATGGACATACTCAGAGGAAATCCTTGCAGTCCCTGGTGTATTTAGAGATGATCCCCGTTAGTAAGACTGACCACTGCATGGCACTATTACACCAGCATCACTGGGACACCAGCCCTGAGGCACGGGACAGATTATCCAAAATTCCCCCATTGACTCCCTCGAATTCTCCCTTCTGCTGAGTGACCGGCTGCCTCCTGCCACGGCTGAAATATGCTCAGAAGGGGGCATGTTCTGCAAGATGGAAGTAGGGCCTGCCTCGTCCCGTGCAATCCTCTCCTCTCTCCCTCAAAAACCTAGAGAGGGTTTGATTCGACATGATGGGATCTGGCAAGAGCTGGATGAGAAAGCAGGTGTTCACGCTGCCCTAAAGGTTTTGAACCACATCCCTCTCCTTCTGGGAGACGAGAGGAGTGCTCCTCTGTATGGTTTAAGGTTCTGGGAGTAAAGCTCTTTCCTACACCGATCACAGAGCCTGTGCCTCCGACAGGACTGCTGAAAGGCAGGCAGGTAGGCGACTGTACGCGTGTGTGGCGCATGTTGCTGCACGTCAGTGATGTGTTGGGGGGTTCTGGTGAGAAGGAAGAGGCAGACATTCCTATTTGGTTATAGAAGGGTTGGGATTTTGATCCAGTCATTGTAAAAAAATCCCTCCATATGATAAGACACATAGTCTAGTTTTTAATTTTGCTATTATAAATTAAATATGCAGTGTATTTTCAAACAGGCTTTCAAAATATAGTTCTACCTTAATAAAATGAACTCTGGACCCACAACTGTTACAAGAACTGTGTAAAGAGGAGCAGAGCATGGGCTCTGACACAAGCCTACAGTGCTCACACTGTCTTGTTCATCACTCATTTCCCTGGTGCAGTCTTGGCACCCGTGGAGCAGCATTTCCCAGGCAATGCCCAGGTTTGTGCTGGGGTGAGTGCATGGCGAGGACCATCACAACGGGCACTTTGGATGTGGACACCATCATTTGTGCGGGAAGAGAGTCTAGCCCCATGGAGGCAAGGCAAGCTGCCCTGCTTGGCCTCAGCACCAGAGCTTTGTTCTTGGCCTGTTCTCTGAGCAAGCATAGCCAGCAGGATGAACAGCAAAAGGGTTTGAAGCACAACCAGAGCTTGTTAAACCAATGGACAGGGAAAACTGTAAGTGACTTGCCATTGGGAAATGAAACCAAAATCCAGGAGCCCTCAAACCAAGATCCTGGACCTTAAATTGAAATATAAGCTTGACTGAATGACCTTTTTCACTGGGCTTAAAGCAATATACAAACTTTGAGGTCTTGCCAACACTGAAGCTCGTGACATCCATGTTCAAAGTTTGCTGCTTGGCTTCTCTTCCATGTTTACTTCTGGTGATTTTGCCAGAAAGACAAAGAATTCAGGCACGGAAACCCACGTGCCGTAACAAGTTGGAGTACTCCTCTAGTTCTGTAGTACAGAGCTCATTGCACACAGAGCTGAGACCGCCGCCTTGCGCTGGGATCAGTTTCTGCTGCTTTTTGACTGTGGGCCAAATCTTCCAGGGACATAACTTGGCTCTGAAATAAAATAGGCTGCATGGGTCGGAAACTGACTGCTGCAGATCTGGAGCTTTTGGCCCATGTCTCCGACCAAGAATGTAAATACCACTTTCATGACTTAAAACCAGAAAACTAATCCTAGAGGTAATTCGATGACCTGTCCAGTTCTAAATGGGGTCTGATCCAATTTTATACCTCAGCTCTGCAGCTCAGCAGCTTCCCTACCGATTTTGTGTTTTTCAACAAAACCTGTAAATGAATCCCTTTTACCCTGAATGTCAGTGTGTTAACAGCTACAATCTTGCTGCAGCTATTCAAGTCTGTACCCAGAGTTACATTACTTTTTTTTCCCCAAACTCCCCTTTTTTCCCAATATTGAGTCAGGATTAAGGGATGCATGTGCATGGGTGTGTAGCTAGTTCTCTTTTTGAATATACTCAGTGCTAGAGGTCACATTTATAAGCTCAGTTTATACAGTAATGTTCAAAAACAACCAGCCTAAGCACTGGAAAACACATAGCAGGGGTTAGTGCTGTATTAGCAGATAAATAGGCTCGGTTTACTAATAGATCTTATTCAAGTCTCATTTCCATGCTTTTATACCCACATCAGGTTTTCCCCTCAATTGGGCACATGTCAAAGAAGTAGTGGAGCGAGAGAAGAGACAAGCCCTTTTTCAGTTCACAGAACCCCAATTCTTTATTAATCACAGCTTGCTCACAATGACATACAGGAAAATAGCACTAATGAAGAGTAGAATATGCAGGCAGCAACCTCCAGGGGGGTAGGGACAACTTCAAAACCGCAGCTATTTTGGGGATGATGTGTTAGGTTTGGTGATAACTGTACTTGGCACAAGCACCCTGTCTAGTCATTCCTCCTGCTTCAGCCCTCTTAGCCCTAGATGTCTGTCACTAGGTAGGGTTGGCTAACACTGAAGAGTAAAGGTCATGATGAATGGAAGTCAGCAGTGTCGGAAAAAAAGGTAACAACTGGCTCACGGGTTCCAAGTGAAACATTCCGTAGCCTCTCGTACTATTACACATGTAATGTGGTAGCATCAGATAAGTATCATAGATCATGTCACCTACAGATAAAGCCACTTGATGCTTTTAGTTGCTCCATCAATAAATTTTCGAGTGGTGAATTAAGCTCACTTTACAATTAGCATTTGTATGGCTGTTTGGCATCATCCAGAATTTGTCATAGCTTGATGGTTACAATGTGCCTCTTAAATTTGCCTCAGACTGATCCCACTTGCTTTCATCCTGCTGCACAGCTGTATTTGTTGCCTCTCACGTCAAAAAGCAGAAGCAACAAGTACCACATGTGGCAGTTTAACCCCAATTATACAGCACGCTACAGAGTCCTGTAGCGTAAGTTGCATCTGAAGAAACTACATTTTAAGAGCCTTTTGTCTTGGGACAGCTGAACGTGAAGTCACGATACCTGTGATCTAGTCATTGTTTTAACAAAGCTTATTGATGGCAAAGCAGTCTCGGCTATTAGGCAATGACTGGTCTCTAGCACCATAGAACTACTACTGACCTCGTGGTGGGGTGGAATGGAAGTCGCAGGGAATGGAATTAGACGCGAGGTGCTTCAAATGAACAGACCCAGCAAATTCAACCGAGTGGAAATAGACAACATCAGAAGCCTGTTACAGGACATGTAAGATTATGAAATAACTTGCATAATGCAATACTTGTATTTTTTAACAAAAATGTAAGTATTTACAAAATAAGATCCAAGTTTTTTAAACATCAAGCAAATCATTCTGCAAAGAGACCGCATTGTTTTGTTTTTATTTTTGTTTCTTTTTTAAAGTTTTTTATTGAGTTCTTGATTTTTTTTTTTTAAACCATGTCATACATTTCCCATACTGATATCTCATGATCCATAATAATATAGGCAGGGGGAGTTTACTAATGGTGGGGATGGGTCACATCCACCATTGCTGTTTTCAGCCAGACAGTTCCACCTGGAGCTCCTTGTTTCTACGGACCTCTGCAGCATGCCTCTCCTGGAAAACATGAAGAGGGGAAAAATCAAACCTCTTTCTCATTCCGCCTGCCCAGGGAGGCTCCTGATGATGACCCGTTTACATCATGCATTTGATACTCATGCAAAACTCATTTCATAGCGCAACCATCTTTAAAGGATGCAAACCAGGAGAGGTGTCATCCACCAGACCAGCCTCAGGCATGCTCGACACTTACATTCTGCTTATGCTCTGGAGCTCAGTCTTTTACCTGATACAGCCTTATAGTCCTCAGCACCTCACAGAGTTTAATTTTAAAGGCCCACATAGAGAGGTGCCAATTGCAGCATAAAATGTGCCCTGTGCTCACATTTGCCATTTGAATGCCTACATGTTAAACTAAATATAGGGAAAGATGAGTGGGCTTGAATTAATTGCTTTTACACTGTATGCAGAAGAAGTGTTAGTTACTGCGTTATCTGTAGCATCTAGGAACCATACTCAAAGGTCCAAGAATTCAGTTCTACCAAGACGGGTCAATCTGAACATCTCAAACATCCCCTTAGACCAAACAATGCAGTTAGCTGTCCTCTCCATTCTTTCTCTGGCTGTGATGGAGAAGAGGTGCAGCTACCAAAAGTCTGTGCTAGACCCTTCTGTCCACTTTCAGCCATGCTGTCTTCCCTTTTATATAAGCAGTCATAATTAATTTAGATTTATTTGAGCCAGTGTATATTCAGATACTTCTGTGGAAATGGGCTTGTGGTCAGGAACAACAGCTGTCTAATGAATTTAGGAATGTTCTACTCGGGATGTTTATAAAATTACTGTTTTTGGCAGCTTCTGGGTTTTACGGTTTTTGGTTTACGCCTCTCTTCTTTCAACTGTCAAACTATTAGACTTCCACCTCTTGTGTTTGATCACTGAAAAAAACACCCAGATAACCAAATGACAAGCACAAGGTGACTACAGAAGCAAATATCCATCCCTAGCTGACTTCAGTTTAAGGAACTCCCTAGCTATTTCCATGCATTAGAGGGTCTTTTATGGTCAAAAATTCACTGAAGTCAACAGCTACATTTTCATTGTCAGAGTTGGACTATGGATCACAGGCCAAGACAGCTTATTGCATCAACTGACTGTAAATCACAGTTTTTCATAAGATCCATAATTCTGAATGCTAGATTTTACATGGGATTTGTTCCTTGCTCCAGTTAACTGCAGTATAGAGAAGTTATCTTTGGTTGTAGGAACTTCTAAACACCAAAACCTCAGGGTGTCCACAGTTCCGTGTGAAGTTTGAAGATCTGGACTCAGGTATCTTAATTCTTTTTTTCTGGCATATTCACAGTTCACTTTTGTGTTGGCAAAACTGTATAGTCATTCAATTTTTAATTACTGGTCTGTACAAACATTCCCAAATGAGTTATTGTCATCTTTGTTCAGAAGCCTTCTTTGGATGTCATGCACATATGCCATCACATTGCTGTGGAAATGGGGCTTAACAGTCTGTTAACATTAACCTAGTATAGAGAGAAGCTTCAGCTGTCCTTCCCATTTCCTTCTGAGCCTCAAGGATGACTAATTGGCTTTTCCCTTTGTTTTCATAAGCTTTGGGATATGTGCCTGCAACCTAATCTAATGCAAAAATGTCAAGTAATCTGGGTACCGTTCTTAAGCTCAAGAATTACCCCATTTGCGTAGTCACTTGTAACATCATCCTTTGGTTTCTGTTGTTTCTTTCCTGCTCTCCCAGACTTTTGTCTCCAACAAAGAAATAGAGGTGCTTATGGAGAAGATCTCATTGAAAACCACTGAGAGCTATTTTCTTTCTGTTAATCAATTTGCTAACAAATTAGAAAGTTAATCACTGAGAGAAACAAGTGCTCACTCATGCAGAACTAATTAATTTACTCTTAATATTTCTAAATCTTTATTCATACGTTTCCCTCTCTTGTGTGGAAGGGCTGTTTTGGAGAAGGCCACTTTTGGTCCTGCATGGTGGGGTTTGTGATTTACCTGTTTCCTCTGACTGTGCCAAAGACCTCCAAAAGAAAATTTACTCTCTTTTAGTTGCAAGGCTTATGAAAGAACAGGTCTTTTTTGCTGTATAGGAAAGGTTTTTTCTCCCCATATTTTTTCATCTTTGTCCTCTGAGAAACCAAGAAGTACAGACACAGGACAACTGTTTGATTTGATCAATGACTTTTCTTAAAAGTCAAAATCTAAACATGTGACCTTTAATTTGTTTGCAGCACTTCTTAAAAGGTAGAAAATCAACCTTTCTCTCGAGACAGGCCAGCGAAGGGCCATGAAGATTAGGGAACTGGAGCATCTCTCAGTCTCTCCTATGAGGAAAGGCTGAGAGAGCTGGGACTGTCCAGCTTGGAAAAGAGAAGGCTCAGGGGGGATCTTATATAAATACCTACGCGAGGGTACAAAGAGGACAGAGCCAGGCTCCTTTCAGTGGTGCCCAGTGACAGGACCAGAGGCAATGGGCACACACTGAAACATGAGAGGTTCCCTCTGAACATCAGGAAACACTTTTTCAGTGTGAGGGTGGCTGAGCACTGGCACAGGTTGCCAAGGCATGTTGTGGAGTCTCCATCCCTGGAGATACCCAAAAGCTGTCTGGGTATGATTCTGGACACCCTTCTCTGGGTGACCCTGCTTGAGCAGGTGGGTTGGACCAGATGAACTCCAGAGCCCTCTTCCAACCTCAACCATTCTGTGACAGTGTGATTATAGATGTTTAGTCTTTTTCAAAAATGAGTGGTGCTGTAGACAGGCATCAGGGGCTCTGATTTAAAAATTGCTCAGGTGCAGCAACTGAGATAGGAGCTACCCACAACAGCTCTTCAAAACATTGATTAGATTTTCCTCTCTAGTCTAGGATGAAGAGTGATGGCGTGGTTACCTTTTCCTGGAGACGTTCAATAAGAGCAGCTAAATTAGCTTCACGGTTTTCTTTGATCTGTTCCATTTTCAGTATCAGCTTTTCCTCTGCCATTTTGCTGAAGTTATTGTTCTCCTCCAAAGCCTTCTGAAGCACTTCTCGCTCATGTTCTCTCTTCTCTGCCAGATGTTTCAGCACCTGGGCCTCCTGGGACTGGAAACAGAGAGACATGGGGCTGAAGTGAAATACTCATGTGGAGCAAAATAGAACCCCGTAGGACAACAGTTCGGTGAGTTTGGAAACTGCGTAAAGTTTGTTGCTTTGTTGTTACATGCACTGTTTGTCAAGATCACTTCTGTGTATAAAGCACATTAGCTTCAATAACAGTGGCTTAGAGGCACCGGCTGAATGCGAGGTAGGAGCCTGCAAAGCATTTCTGTTAATGAGAACTGCTGCCATGTGTTACTGCCCTGGGATGTCTGGGTTACCGCAGTGGTTGCTCAACCTCTGACAGCTGCAGTCTTTTAGCTATCAGCATTTTATTTGTAGCGATATGGGACTAGGGGCTGAAGGTAGGGACAGCGTTAAAAAAGGAGGCTGCCAACACAGGACAGGTGCACTTCTTGCCCAGGTTGGACTCCTTTAATGCACCTAAATAGTCAATAACAGGCTTTGAAGTTTACTGTTGTGAAGAACAGAATCAATTCAGACAATGTGTTTTTCCCATTATGTGCATGTTTGGCTTAATCTCACTGATTAGCAAGGGAAAAAAGGGTTTTATTCTATAGCAAATAAACAAAAAGCTAGTTTTAGTAAAAAATTCATATTTTGCAAGGAAGATGAAAACTGCAGGTAGGGATTAAATGGACACAGCCTATGTGCAGTACTGTGTTATTCTTCTTTGTAAACTCAGAAGCATAAGCTTGGTTATTTATTTTAAATCATACTACTAACATGAAACCACTAATCCTAGGAGAGAAGTCAAAGAATTTGCAGCATTGGGCCCAGCCTCCAGGCAAGTCTAGTTGAACAGACAATGTATTTCAGAAGGGTTATTTGGAAACATTGTAGGCTTCTGGATAAAATAAATTAGAGGGAGCATGAGAAGCAAACAGAAATCAGGGAATAAAACATGGCTCTGGGAAGCTAAGTGTGTATTTCAGTGCAGATCACAATGCACTGTTGCCATTGTTATCTGTAAAAATGAATTAGTTTAAGGCCTAAATTAAGAGCTTTAACCAATAATTACAATTAGTGATAATGAATCCTATTAAATTCTATCATTTGCCTTTAAATGGAGTGAAAAAATCTGCAGTTCTTTTATATGAGTGAGATGCAACTAGGAGAAGAAAACAAGTATTTTAACGAAGGTGAGGTACATATAAAGCCAAATGCACTGACGAGGCAAATTAAGCAGATTCTAGAAAAGGCTACAAAAGCCAGGCAGAACATCTTACAGCAAGGCACTGGAATAAAACATATCTGGCTTCGTAAGGCTGTGATGGCTTGCTCGAGATCAGAGAAAAAAGCTACTTCCATCCATCTTGGCCACTTCATGTATTTGTTTTCTCCTCTGGCCTGGCTGCAGTTACTGGTTCATTTCTCCAACGGTGCTCCCTAGAGCACGTGCTGATAGGAATGGTCTACTGAAATGGCTGGAACCTTACAAAGGCTCCTCCTTGCTCTTACCTCCATTACAGCACATGCTGAACAGAGAGTAAGTGAGCATGTGTTTTTCAGATCTTTGAGTCAGAGAAAATAACTGTTGCATGGATCAAAAGGTGCAGCTATAAGCAGAAAGAGTTTCACTGGTGGAGAATGGAAGCAGAATGAGCCAAAGTGAAAGAGATCTGGGCAAAGAAGGAAATTTGTAGATGAACTGAAAAATCATAAAAGCCTCATCAGTTTAACAAAAACATCAATAATTTTAATAATAATATGATAAAAGTAAGTTATTTTGAAGCAAAATATTTGATTTCACATACTTAGCATGTAAGATTTCTTTAAATGCAGGTGATTTCAAAATGTAAAAAAGGTATTTTAAAAGATTTTGTACAAAGTAAAACTGAAATAATAGAACTTTTTCATCTTATTTTACCATTTTTGGACCAGCCTGAGTGACCAATTTGACCAATGCTTGTGAAGTTATTCTGCATTTTCTTTTTAATATGCTACTCAATGTCAATCTTTCATCTACTTTTGGAAAAGTTATTGTCATTAAATTTTGGTTGCTGATATGAATTGTGCGAACTCTTTGCTTCAGTGATCTAACAGTAACTTTGATAATCTAAGAATCTATTTCCCTTCCTGTTGCGAGTCTGAATGGAAAAGATACCATGATACTAACTGTAATGCCCTTTCCCATTAAATGTTTAAGCATTGACTTGTTAATTTGGAAGGCTAACATTTCATGGTCTTTAAATATGTATAGGTAATGTGTTATAAAATCAAGCATTTTCAGATCTGGTAAACAGACATTTCCAAGGACGTATCCAGGACCCATGGAGATGCTGTAATAGAAAGTAAGATTTGGACTGTGTCTATAAACAGCATTTTTGAAAAGCACATTGGTTTTCAATGGAAGTAGCAAAATGCCTTTGAGACTTTGGGACGCTTGCCCATTTTTCAGGATTTATTTTCTTCCATTCAAACCCTTTGTCTTCTGGAACTACTTCTTATTATCATAAATTCAGGAGAATAATGAAAAATTAGAGTTCCATATCAAAGTACACACAGTTCTGGAGGCTATGCTGGCAGACAACACATTCAAAAGTAATTTCTCCACTAACGCATGATAATGAAAAAAATCCTTATACTCTAATACAGTATTTACTGGATGCAAATTGTGTTGGCACCAGTAAGAGTCTGGATGAAAGCTAAACGAGTCCTCAGGAACCAGCTGCACAGCCCTAATGTGATTTTCCTTTGCGATATGCCTTGAACAGCATTCGTTTTCCTCACTCAAAATGTTCAAGGTGCCCAGGACCAGTTCAAAATAAAGGGACCCTCCTCCCTGGCACAAAACATCCATGGGGTACAGTCTTGTTTAGACCAACGATACTCTTCTGATGCCGTTGTACCCCAGCTGTGAGTCTGGCTGTCTCCCTGGTGTTCAGATCATTTTTGCAATCCCCTTATGACAATTTTGGAAGGTGGCTGGTATGTTTTTGTACTGGATTGTCAAACGATTTTCTGTTTCCAACACATTTGGCAAAAGAACTTGGCCACCCCATCTGTTCAAAGTCTACTGCGCATCCAGAAATGGCTAAATGAATGACCCCAGATACCTAGTGCGGCTGGGATTAACAGACTCTCTTTGTTGTTTGTGTTGGCTTTTAACTGCTGTGTTTGGTCCTGACACAGGATTCCAACATACATAGGAAGTTTTTATTCCAAGTTCGTATTGTCTGAAGTGCTGGAAAAGGTATTTTCAAATCCTTGATAGTCCATGTTCCAACACACTTATAAATGGTTTACAATAAGTCCTTTTTGTACAGCTATTGTGAGAAAATGAGTAGAAAAGGATGGAAATGGGATGAAAGATAAGGAAGATTAACAAGAGGAGAAAAGTATGAGATGGTGAAGAAAGGAAAAAGCAATACCCAAGGGTGAATACTCATAAGATTTCTTAAATATAACAAGACATAATCAATGCAGCTACAGCTGCAGTCTCTAATGCTGGCATGGAGAAATAATACTGTTCTAAACGATTCCTGGTACAGATAAGATACCTGTGCTCCTAGGAATGTATTACTGTGTTAAAAACATGCCACATGCAGGCAAACTCCTGTGACATTCATCCCGTATTTCTAAAGGAACATGTGCACCCCCAGTTTTCAGAGATTACTGCTCTAAACGGAAATCCACATCTCATATTTGGCCAGAAACAGATGCAGACAATTAAACACTCACTTTCTGAGCAAAGTTATTTGTGGAAACTGGCTTTGGAGTTACGTGTGTTTTTTAGTTATTACAGACAGGAAGAAAATTTGATCTAAGTAACAGGTGCTTTATTTTCTCATATTTATCTATTTTTCTTTGACAGATACTTCCAAATATTTAAGTAATTTATGCAGAGATAAAATTAAAGGATTACTTTTAAGCAAGAAATGGGCTCAGACAACTGCTTTTAAATTGGGAATTTTGGCTTGAATGCATTCATCTCAGTTACTAGTTTCCTTAGTTACTAGGAATATCCTCATACTAGGATGTATGAGGCACACTACCAGTCATGAGAGCTCCACTTTCATAACACATTCATTCATTCACTGGCTGGATTTTTTAAAATTAAATTGTTCAGCAGAAGCTGCACTAACCTTTGTATTTTTCAGTGTAATGTGTGTTTAAGAGATACTATTAATGAAGCAGAATGCAAAGGCAGGATTAAAGGCTCCTACTGCAATGCAAATGCCAAGATGAAGCCTAGGTATTAGTCAGAATGAAATGGTGAGTTGAAGTAGTGATGTTTTCAGGGGAAGAAATTGAGGCTGGGATTTTTCCACACAAAAATGAGGGAAGGGACTCAAGCTAGACCTCCTCACTCATGGCACTGGCTTCCTCAAATCTCTGCTTTGTTACATGCAGTTCCTCACTGGGAATACTATTATTTGTATTACATTAGCACTTGCTCTGGCTGTTGTGAGGACTCACTGTGCCAGGCAGTGTGCAAATACACAGCCAGAGGCAGTTCCTCTCCCAAAGTGATGACAGTCTAAAGGGACACGAAGAAGAGGGGCATGCTTGTGGTCCATGGGGTGACAGAATAGAGAGAAACAGCCATATGGTGGGAGAGTCAGAGACATCACCTGTAACTGTATGTGAGATCTTGCTTCTACTGAAACCAGATGGTGCAAAATTTTGACTAAATTTTCGTAAGAACCTTTTTTTTTTTGTCCTATTTGCCAGTGGAGCTTTGGGTCAGGGCTACTAAGAGCACGAAGAAGAGTAAAAAAAAAAAAAAAAGCCCATCCACAATGTGAAACAGAAAACTTCACTTCCTTACCTAGCACAAAATTGCTGCTCTCAGGGTTGTGAGCCATGGGGGGTGAACAAGGCATGTCAGAGGGATGCAGGGGGCACCACCTGAGCCCTCTGCCTGATGGTCCCCTACCTGCTCATGAGGCATTTCTTGATCTGCTGCAGTTTGAAGCCTGGCATTTTAAAGTTAATGAAAATCAATTTCAGTTTGTCTTGTGATTGCTCATTAGCAGTAAAGCCCACAGCAGACTGCAGGGAGCCGCTCTGCCAGCACTGGGATGTATGCTGTCTCTGCTCGTCACTCCACATGCTCTGAGACAGACCCTGGTGCCTAAGACCAAGCCCTGTCCTAGCTGGAAGCAAATGTCCTCCTGTGGGCACATTATCACATAGGTTTACACTTTTCAGAAGAGGAACTGCGAAGTGGCTTGCCGTTTTGGCTCTCTTTTGTAAATACTAGGGGTGAAGCGCAAGGTATAGAAAGGCTACGGTGTAAATCAAAATGTGGCAGAAACATATGGTTCCAGTGCTGATTCCATAACTACTGCTGGGACTTTTACATGGAAAATCACTTCACACTGTATTCCCTCTCCACACAAGCACAGATAAGGGCCAGGAGTAACAGAAAGGGAGACCAGCAGATGGGCAAGACAAATAGCAGTAGATGGCAGGCAAATGTCTTGGGCAGTGCCTGTCCTCCCCTCCAATCCTGCTCACTTACAAATCACAGGAAACCAAGAAGGGGAACAGGAACGAGTTGGAAGAACAAAGAAAGCTCCGCTTTTGCCAGGGAAGGTGGCAATCCCTTCTACACCTCTGCTCTTGCCCGGAGCAGCAGTTTTGTATGTCCTGCGCAATCTCTAGGCGGGAGCGCTTCTCCCCAGCTCCGCTGTCTTCCCTGTCTTGGCGAAGCCTTTTCCCCCGCAGCCTGCCTGGGTACCGTGTGGTAAAGCACGGGTGGCGCTTTCAACGCCAAAGGAGAGATGGATCAAGAGTATTAAGAAGTACCTCTGGGCAGGCTGTGGGGCTGGCTGGAAGGGGCAGCGAGCTGGGTGCTGCAGAGTGTGGCCGTGATGCTGGCCCAGATGCCCAGGGCTGACTGCCCGCTGCAGGGAGCGCAGTGAGCTTTGGCCACGCTGGGCTGCATGGGGGGCTTGTCTTGCAGCATTTCATAGTAATGGTATAAAAAACTTATGTAGCTACAAGTCTATATCCAACAGCGCGAAAGCTAAAAAATTACTGTTCTGCATCCTTTGTGGCACTAAGCGCTAAGGACAAGCCTGATTCGATTTCAGGCCAATATAAAGCCATTAAGAGGATTTAATTACAAGAGATTTCTCTCCCATAATCCAAAGACTAGTAGAAATGCGTGTCCCTTTAGTGTTTCATTTTTATGCTGTTAAGTTGAACATGGGCAATAAAGATATGTAATTTGACACATGGCTCTTGAAGCCTGTACATCCAGTGTAACAATAGCTCAACATTCAAGTCCAATGGGTAAAAATCGATAAATGTTAAAGGATCTGTAAGAAATAAACTTTTGCTGCTTGCAATGTCACTGTGCTCCAATTTCTTAAGCTGGAAGGATGACAAGATCTTTCTGATTATCCACCAAAATAGGAAAATATTGCACACATATGCCAAAAAATATTATGGGATAATGATGGCATGCTGTAAAGAGGATTCTGTAAATGGGAAGGAGAAATCTGTCACTAGCCCAAACAGATCTTGCTCTGTCGTGCAAAATGAAAAAATGCCTTCAGTGAAACTCTCATTTTGGTCTGAAAGTACGAGGTCACAGTGGCTGTCAAGTGAGGTAGAGAAAAAGGGGGAGAAAAGGAAAGGGCCCTATAAAATCTTGTAAGGGATTAAACAAGAATGATAAATAGGGAACAGCGTAAGCAGGAGACTGCTGAAGTGTATGTATTGCTGTAGATGTTCTCATGAGTTTGAAAATTTATTAAGGAACACTGTCTAATTAACAGAGCAGAACCTAATTCCTAAACAGTGTGAAATCAATTAGTATTTCTTCCAAAAAGGCAATTCTCATCCATTAGTTATACTTGATTTTAATTAGAACCGTGCAGGAAGGGCGCACTCTAGAATGGTCATGCCTGATAGCTGTTGTACATAGATTGAAAAGTATGATAACAACTGCCATGCTGGATGTCAGAAAGTCTGTCTGGTTTGTCAGCAGCAGAAAGCGGAAGATGCTTAGGGAAAGCATAGACGAAGTTGGGCAAATCTGCCTGGTCCTTTCCTTGACATATATTTATACATATAGCTTCCTAGCTTTTAGCACTCACCAGGTTACGTATTTTCTGAGCCAGAGGTTGCATCCATATAATGGTTTTCTACAAGGTAGTGCTCTATCAGTTTTGCTATTATCTTTTTGAAATAATCAAAATTTAATAACCTCTAAATAGCCTGTGCTAACAAATACATCTGAAATGAAACCATACAAGAAAAGGTGATTCTCTATCTCTGTTCTCAAGTTTCTGTCTGATGATTTCATTTGAGCATTTTTTCCCCTTTGGATTGCGTGAAACAGAATATAATTGTTCATATTCATCTTCTCATTACCATTCATGACTTTGTACACTTCTGTCTCATCTTCCATCTGCTGTCTCTTTCCAAGCTGAAAAGTGGACTATTTAATTTATCTTCTTATGGAAGATGTTCTGTTCCTCTGATTGCTTTTTTATCCTTCTCTGCACTGTACTCTTTTTCAGGCCAAAAATGAAGGTGATATTTGAGATGTGGGAGCAGCAGGCATTTTAACAGTCATGCAATGAAGTTGTCTGCTCTGTTCTTTGTTCCCTTCTCGGCAATTTCTGCTGCAATGCTAATGTCGAGGATCTTGTCTATTAAAATAACTCAGTTATATGTTCATTCAAAATGAATATAGTATCAAGGGAAGATATGGCAGGTGTCTGTATTGCTATCACTGATTACCAGTTTATTGCATAATGAGTTTTTCTTTAGGAAGAAATGAACTGTAATGAAATCAATGAAATGAAATATCTGGGACATTCAATTTATACTTCCCACTAAGTATATGCATAATATCAGGCTTCTTAATTGATGCCATTTCATTCTGTGTCCATATCTTATACTTGAGTATTTGTACTCAGTACAGAGACACTTCACAGATCGAGTCTTTGGGGCATATCATCGTTTGGGTGTGTGAAATCTCATATTTCTGGGCAGATGCTAGTGCAAATGCATACCTTTCACATACAGTCATGTCCTTTTACTAAAATGAATACTTTGACAGAAGTATTTCTTTGAAAGCTCTGAGTTCAAGTAGATAAAGACCTCTGCAACACATCAGCCATGGTGGAACCCAAACAAACGGTTAATACAGACTTTCTTCTGCATGCACCCTGCATTTGTGCTGACTTTTGAGCAGAAGATGTAACAACCCTTCCAAGCCCTGTGTGACAAACTTATTGATTATGAAACGGGGTCAAAAAGGAAGGAGACTTGCTCTGCTGATAACTCCACAGGGCCAACTTCCAGAACTATTAAGAATGTCTGCTAGAAATGTGTCTCTCAGTAGCTGTGCTACGCTAGCGTCACCACACGCTCAAGCATGTGGTGAATGATCCAGAACGCACTTGATTCATGGCTCACATGCCTCCATACTGCATAAATAAGACATTTTAGCTGTCCCAGGCAGGCCTTGTGCGTAATTTCCATGGGCACTGCAAGGAGTCGAGACCTGGTAGCCCAGACAGTAGCTGTTTGAATTGCACATTTATCTCTTAAATGTAGACAGCAGAAGAATTGCACTGGTTTTCAGTAACTATCATAGCTGCTCTGAACGAACCACTTACACTCACACAGTAAGCATGCGTATTTGAAGCCACTTGGGTGGCTATCTATACCAAAGCTATCTGTATTTTGTGATGCATACTCAAAACCAGTGAGATTTGTTTGGAAGCTGCTGAAAGCAAATCAAGCCATTTGTTTCTTTAAATGTATTCATAATTTTTGTCTCTGTGGACCAGTGTGAGTCAGTGACAGCAATGGTAAACATACAAATGGACAGGAAACTTGGCTGTTATTCTGTGCACTGTCAGGTCTAATTGCCAGCATTTTTTTTAAGGAAAGATACCTTTCTCCTCTCCTCTGCAGCCTCCAGCTTTTTCTGGATCTCCTCAAGAGAGAGTTCTTTCTTCTTTGGAGAAGCTAAAGTTCGTGGTGCTTCTGAGACCGGAGATGGCGGCTTTAGGATCAGTTCAAAGGCCTGGCCTGAGGCACGTTTGTTGATTTGTTTCACTTCCATGTCTGCACAATAAAGTGAGAAATGGTAAGCCCTTCAATACCTCAGTGGTATTGAGGAGAGAAGCACACAGACAGTGTAGGATCAGAAGCACAGACAAAAGATTTAGCATCTTTGCCTTGGGCATTTTAAATGCAATGGCAGATTATGGGCTGAAAACTGTTCTCCCCGAGAAGGACATTCCATTTCATCTGTAATAGCTTAATTATACCTTAATCTCATAAAGATAAAAATTTACAGCAGTTTTGGAAGCTTACTGGGGTTCTGTGTCATTTCACACCCCCTGCGAGCAGTGCCCAAGCTGATTACTTTTTTAAGCATGCTTTCGTCTTCTCTTGGTTTCCCTGGGAATTTTGTCAGCTGTAATTCTCAAATGGGTAATCGGAAAAGTACAGCTCAGTATGAGAGGGCTAGCTTTAAGAGTTTAGTTAGTTGCTACTAGGAACAATATCCATCATCACGGGTAACACACAACTAATGGAACGTAATAGCCGAAACCAGCAAATGAATTGTTAAATCAGCAAAACATCCACTGACTAACGTTATGGAGTGGGACGGTGAACCGAGTCTCTTCCCAGAACTAGTACACTATCTGACCTGCAGGATGATTTCCAGTCAAAGTCACTCACCATCGTATTTATAGATGTTCATGTTGCGAGGTTCGGGGTAAAAACAGGAGCAGATCAGGGAGAGCATGGACAGCTCCTTCATCTTTTCCTTGTAAGCTGAAACGAGAGACCTTGTTAGCATGCTTCACTTCCCCAGATCTTCCTTAGTGAATCTCTAACTGAGGTGACTGGCTGGGGACCAGCAAATCTGCTCTATCACCCACCTGGCAGATTTCACCAGAATATTTAATTTCAAGTATTTCTTCTGAACATCGAACCTTTATCAAAGCACACATCAGATGCTGAGTACCGCAGCGACTGCTTCTGATCTCCTGCATGATCTCAGCCTTGGGTCTAACACAGACAGTCCTCTTTGGTTTATGCAAAGTGAATCTGGCTACCAGGAAATGTATTTAGCATTGGAGCAGTGCCATGACTCCACTCTCTCCTGGCAGGTGGAGAGAAATGAAGCTCTTACAAATTCTCTGACGTATCCAAATGCAATTGAGAACAGCTCTGAAATGCTGCCCGTGTGTTGCCATAGGCAGATGCTAAAGACATTATCTGTTACAAATGAAAATGTCATCCAGATAATTAAAAATAAAACCAGAAACGAGGATACATTTACCAAATTGTTTGCATAATGTCCTTAATATATGTGACTACTTAAAACAAAGCTTTTCCTTCCTCACTGACTTACTTCCATACCTGGGGCTAGTATGTATTGCTGATGCAATAAATCATAGAATCACAGAATCACAGAATGGTAGGGGTTGGAAGGGACCTCTGTGGATCATCTAGTTCCAACCCCCCTGCTATGAGCAGGGACAACTTCTGCTAGACCAGGTTGCTCAAAGCCCCATCCAACCTGGCCTTGAACACTGCCAGGGAGGCGGCATCCGCAACTTCTCTGGGCAACCTGTGCCAGTGCCTCACCATCCTCAGAGTGAAGAATTTCTTTTTGATATCTAATCTAAATCTACTCTCTTTCAGTTTAAAGCCATTACCCCATGTCCTATCACTACAGGTTCTTGTAAAAAGTCCTTCCCCAGCTTTCTTGTAGGCCCCTTCAGGTACTGAAAGGCCTCCCCGGAACCTTCTCTTATCCAGGCTGAACAACCCCAACTCTCTCAGTCTTTAGTCACAGGAGATCTGTTCCAGCCCTCTGACCATTTTTGTGGCCCTTCTCTGGACCCACTCCAACAGGTCCATGTCTTTCCTATGCTGAGGGCTCCAGAGCTGGACGCAGGACTCCAGGTGGTGTCTCACCAGTGCAGAGCAGAGGGGCAGAATCCCCTCCCTCGACCTGCTGGTCACGCTGCTTTTAATGCAGCTCAGGCTACGGTCGGCCTTCTGGGCTGTGAGTGCACATTGCTGGGTCATGTTGAGCTTGTTGTCAGCCAGCACCCCTAAGTCCTTCTCCTCAGGGCTACTCTCAATCCATTCTCTGCCCAGTCTGTATTCGTGCTTGGGATTGCCCCAACCCATATGCAGGACCTTGAACTTGGTCTTATTGAACTTCATGAGGTTACAAGGCTACCCTTGTAATTTACCTTTATGGTGTTACCTGTACTGACTTTATAATGCCTATAGGCCCCAGTCATGGACTGAGGACTTGGTCTAGAAATGGTGATAGCAATACGTGACCATTATACAACATTCTGTGTTCACCCTTTCTAATTGCTATCATCCCAGCTTGTAAGTAGGAAAATAGTCTTCTGTCTGGTCATTTGGAAAGTCAATGACAGAGCCCAGATTAGAGCCAGCTCTCCTGGGTCCTGTGGCAATATCCTAGCCACTGCCCACACTGCATGAAGCATGTATGTGGAGGGGTGGGTTGCTTCAAAATTTATCTTGGCATACACAAATCCCTGCTACTATCAAAATCATATCTACAGAGGCAGACACACATGTGATGCCAGCATGTGAAAATATAGCTTAAAATATAAGTGCGGCAAAAAGCGCTGCACTTAACTGATGAGATCAAATTAATCCTTGATGTTATTTAAGGAAAATCAGACAGCCCTTTGATCTCCAAATTGTGGATACATAAGAAATTGTCATTCAGCCTTTCTCATGGATGCTCTCGTGCATTTTGAAATTTTTTTCCTACTCAGAAGGGCCCCTGAAGTTTACCAGGGCTTGACAGCCTTTAGGTGCTGCTCAAAATGGTGGTATTTGAACGATAACATACTGCCGTAAAAAAAAGTTCCTATAAAAAGACAATAAAAACTGTTTCTATAAATATATTAAGAACAAAAGGAGGGCTAAGGAGAATCTCCATCCTTTATCGGATGCAGGGGGAAACATAGTGACAAAGGTTGAGGAAAAGGCTGAGGTACTTAATGCCTTCTTTGTCTCAGTCTTTAATAGTAGGACCAGTTTTCTCAGGGTACCCAAGCCTGATACTCCTCTGAGTTGGAAGACAGGGACAGGAAGCAGAATGAAGCCTCCGTAATCCAAGGGGAAATGGTTAGCGACCTGCTACACTACTTAGACACACACAAGTCTATGCAGCCAGATGGGATCCACCCAAGGGTACTGAGGGAGCTGGCAGAAGTGCTCACCAAGCCACTTTCCATCATCTACCTGCAGTCCTGGCTAACTGAGGAAGTCCCAGTTGACTGGAGGTTAGCAAATGTGATGCCCATCTACAAGAAGGGCCGAAAAGAAGATCCCAGGAACTACAGGCCTGTCAACCTGACCTAGGTGCCAGGGAAAGCTATGGAGGAGATCTTCTTGAGTGCCATCACATGGCACGTACAGGACAACCAGGCAATCAGGCCCAGTCATCATGGGTTTATGAAAGGCAGGTCCTGCTTGACCAACCCGATGTCCTTCTATGACATGGTGACCTGCTTAGTGGATGAGTGAAAGGCTGTGGATGTTGTCTATCTCGACTTTAGTCTGGTAGTTTGACACCTTTTTCCACAGCACTCTCCTGGAGAAACTGGCTGCTCATGGCTTGGATGTGCATACTCTTCACTAGGTAAAAAGCTGGCTGGATGGCTGGGTTGAAAGAGTGGTGGTGAACAGAGATAAATCTAGTTGGTGGCCAGTCACAAGTGGTGTTCCCCAGGGCTCAGTATTGGGGCCAATTCTAACACCTTTACCAATGATCTGGATGAGGGGATTGAGTGCATCCTCGTAAGTCCGCAGATGACACCCAAGTTAGCCAGAGTGTTGGTATGCTTGAGAGTAGGAAGGCCCTACAGAGGGATTTGGACAGACTGGATTGATGGGCCAAGGCAAGTTATATGAGGTTCAGCAAGGCCAAGTGCCCAGTCCTGCATTTGGGTCACAACCCCATGCAACGCTACAGGCTTGGGGAAGAGGGTTGGAAAGCTGCCTGTCAGAAAAGGACCTTGGGGTGCTGGTCGACAGCCAGCTGAACATGAGCCAGCAGTGTGCCCAGGTGGTCAACAGAAGGCCAACGGCATCCTGGCTTGTATCAGGAATAGTGTGGCCAGCAAGAGTGGGGAGGTGATCGTGCCCCTGCACTTGGCACTGGTGAGGCCGCACCTCAAGTACTGTGTTCAGATTTGGGCCCCTCAGTACAAGAAGGACACTGAGGAGCTGGAGTGTGTCCAGAGAAGGGCAATGAGGCTGGTGAGGGGTCTGGAGCACAAGTCTTACGAAGAGTGGCTGTGGGAATTTGGCTTGTTTAGCCTGGAAAAAAGGAAGCTGAGGGAAGATCTTATTGCTCTCTATAACTACCTGAAAGCAGGTTGTAGTGAGGTGGGTGCTGGTCTCTTTTCCTAAGTGACAAGTGAAGAAAACAAGTAACCAGAGGAAATGGCCTCCAGTTGTGCCAGGGGAGGTTTAGATTGGATATAAGGAAAAGTTTCTGCACCGAAAGGTCCATCAAGCACTGGAACAGGCTGCCCAGGGAAGTGGTGGAGTCATGATCCCCGGAGGTATTTAAAAACCATGTAGATGTGGTGCTTAGGGACATGGTTTACCGGGACTTGGTGTAAGGTTAGGCTAAGGTAAGTGTTAGGTTAATGGTTAGACTCGATGATCTTAAAGTCTTTTCCACCCTAATTGATTTCATGATTCTATGATACATCAGTTCAGGAATGGATTTCTAACTGGCAGTAGATGATTAATTAATCTAATTAAGCTTTGCAGGAGGCCTCTAATCATGGACAGTAAATAACCCACCCAAAGGAAGCTTTACAGAAACCGCTGTTGAAAGCTAGCATCTCAGGTTAAGAGTGTACTGAAGACTGCTTTCTGTGAGCTGAGGTTGTCAAGGAAGCTTGGACTTGACAAGTTTTTTGGTTTGAAACATAAGTATCAACCTGCAAGGAATAACTGCAAAATCCTCTGAAGAGACAAATCACGTCCACCTGATGTCTGATGTCTGTTAACAGGCAAACTAAGGGGATGTTCATTTAGGCCTCCATCCAACAAAGCATTTAACTGCCTGTGTAACTCTTAAGAGTGCAGGTGTGGTTGTCCAGACTGTCCTTTGAGGAAAGCTTGCCCAGGCAGCTGCCCACACCACCAAAAGTGCACCCTTTCCAGCCGGGAGGTTCTGAAGTGGGCACACATGAGCTGCTGCATGCTGCCCGGGAGGCTACTAAACATACAGAAAACGGATGCTGGGTTGCACGTTGAAGACATGGCCACGGATGATGCAAGCTGAAAGCCGAACATTCTTGTACACGGTCTGCTGAATCACTGCTACAATGTACACCTTGAAATGTCTTTGTAGGAAGAGGCATCCAAAGCACCGTCCTAGGAATCCTGCCCTTGTGGGGTCTTTGTTACTATTTTTTTATCTTTGCTTGACATTGAATATGTCTTGTTTTCTAACAGCATTTAAAACAATCAGAAAAAGGTGTTTGTTCTTCCAGCCCATCATCTGCAAAACATGGCTGGAGAAAGATAAGAATGTGCTCAGCTCTCTTGCCTTTCAGCACAAGAGCTGCACTGAAAGCATGCTGGCGAAATGATTGTCCTATTTCATTCTGGCCACTGACAGAATTAGGATGACTTTCCATGCTTTACAAGCACTACATTTTCTTTTTTCATGGTATTGATTTAGTCTCCATTTGCCCTAGAAAGTCCTTCAACCATAGCTGCAACTTGGTCTGAATACTGACAGCAACTTCTGGAGGCTGCTGCAACCCTGGGAGCCAAACAGCACATGGATGATACAGGAGAGGATGGGAAAGGAGCCCTACCCTGCCTCGGTCAGCCATCGGGAGCATATGCAATGCATTGTATTCCTGGTGTGTCCACAAGTACTGCTTTTCCTGTTGGAGACAAGGGCTGAGGGCCTCAAAGGGAAGACCTACACATCTGCTCAGGCATCATCATTGTGACTTGTCCTCCTTGACCAGGCAAAGAAGAGCTTATTTGGCAGCACTGACTAGCAGGAGCCCTGCTTTGTTTAGCTGTCCTTTCCTTAAACTGCCACACGTTACAAAAAAAAGCAGCATTGTTAGCCCAGTGACATCTACACAGGCACCTGTAGTTGGTGGTCTGATGAGCCTGGCTGGCCAGTGTCACACAGATTGCGCATGGAGGTAACTGTGCATTCATAAATCCTGAGCAGTTGGTGTTTTAGCCATGGAAGCCTGTTCTCTCTAAAATAAATGGGTTTTTTTCACTAAAAAAAAAGCAGCACATGTAGGCCAGAATGCCAACAGCACAACATTTATGCAATCTGCATAGGACCTCTTGTGTTAACCGAAATAGGCACAAAAACTATCTGCCTTATAGTGGAGCTTTTAAAAACCCCTGAAGACAAGCAGTGATTGCAACTAAAGTTTGTTTTCCAAATGTGTTTCAACTGGCTTGCTAATTATATAGCTCCTTGTGCAGTCATGTAGGGTACATATCATTCCATTAACTGTGCAAGTTAAATGAAAGAAAGTAAATGATGGTAATCGTAATACTACAAAAGCTTTGACAGGGAAATTGCTAGGAAAGAACAATGTTTACAAAAGACAGCAACAGAATCTTCTCAGTTATATGCAGCAAGATTTAAATGTTTAGACGCATTAAATGCTTCAAAGCTGGGCAAGAGCAGAACACTGATTTTTGCTAAAACCAGAAGAGATTTTAGTATCAACAATTCTTGGGAGTTTTGCTGTGAATATCCTAGCATTTAGGAAAGACAGACCAACAAGGAGAGGTGGGGGAGTTGCTCTATATGTGAGGGAGCAACTGGAATGCATTGAGCTTGGCCTGGGGGCAGATGAGGAACAAGTTGAAAGCTTGTGGGTTAGAATTACGGGACAGGCTCATAAGGGTGACATTATGGTGGGTGTGTACAACAGGCCACCTGACCAGGAGGAGGAGGTTGATGAGGCCTTCTACAGGCAGCTGCAAGCAGCCTCACAGTCACAGGCCCTGGTTCTCATGGGGGACTTCAACCACCCTGCCATCAGCTGGGAAGACCATACAGATAGGCAGGCGCAATCCAGGAGGTTCCTACAGAGCATCGATGATAACTTTCTGATGCAAGTGGTGGAGGAACCAACAAGGAAAGGCGCGCTGCTGGACCTTGTATTAACAAACAAGGAGGGACTGGTGG
>Ga0065711_1004970_pt1 | contig 24552 bp, 10 predicted proteins | sample Hoacrofraction12_FD_59098 | JGI IMG/M metagenome (GOLD analysis project Ga0065711, IMG submission 59098) | Hoatzin crop microbial communities from Cojedes, Venezuela - Epithelial fraction 12 v2 (version 2) | ecosystem: Host-associated > Birds > Digestive system > Esophagus > Crop | place...
ATAGGCTACCATAGTTCAGAAATAACTGATGCTTGAAGAACCCAGCTATATTCTTCAGTATAACCTGGTAGTTACTGAGGATGAAAAGCTTTGAGATATGCACTGCCATAGCTACCACAAAGAGCTAAAACCGATGGGCAAATGAGTAAACTTTCCTTAACTGTTCTCCTAGCAGTTTTGCATAAACTTTCCTTATTCTGTCTCTGTTCTAATATGTACAGCTATTTACAGGCAAAGATGTATTCAAAATAGAAAATATTTTTGGACCTGCTGTTGACTAAAACCCAGCAAGTTTAATTTACACAGGAAAGGAAATAGATATTTCTGCTTGTAGTATTTCATGTGTGTAGGTATTTCCCCCAAAGCTTACATATAAATATCCCTATTTGCTTTTGAGCTCAGAGACAAGAAGAGCTCATCTGGCATGCTCTAATTGGATGCATTATTACAGGTAAAATCCTGGCAGTTTCGTATGTTTGACAAAGCAGCAACTCTTCATGACTGGAGAATATTTTTTTTTTCCTCTCAACTTATGTTTGGCTTTTAACAAGAAGTCAGTCTCTTTCTTAATGTTCTAAACTAAGGTGATCCACACAAAGTGGTACAGGTGAAATTGCTTGAGGGAAGGAAAAGATGCTGCTGTAATAAGGGAACCTTCACACTGGTTAATGCTGCTGGTAACCGCTTTCTGCAACAATTACCCCAACAGCCAGCCGGCACAGATGTGCTTCCTAACCAGCACATCCTTTTCAAGGGAATGTCTGCGTGCATCTATCATGTGCTTAAAGATTCAGAGTGGTTACAGTCATTTACTGTAAGGTGCTGTGACTAATGAATTAGTACACAGAGGTGTTGGTGTTTGGATAGAAGTGGGAGGGAGATGCGATGGCATTTCAAGAAATGCACTTACATTATTAGCATTTTCTGCATTTAACAGGGTAGGCCTGCCTTCTGCAAGCTTCCTTTTCTTCCAGCTGGCATCAAACACTAAATATTAACCTTATCATTCTGGAGTTTAGGGTCACTGACAAATAGTTCTCAAACTGCAGAACGAGGCATCCCTGGCAGCAGCGGATGGTCATTAATATTAGAACTTGCACAAGGCTTTCAGGGAGATGCTTCCGCAGGGCTGCGTAGTGCTCGCAGGGAGGAGATAAACCTGCCACTCCTGAGCAGCTTCTGATTGCCGTGTCCAGCCTTGCAGCTGCCTCCGCATCGTCTCTTTTAATTCATCTTTCCGTTCAGCCTGAGGACTTGGCACATATTATTATTCTGTGTCCTAATCTGAACAAGTAACACATTTTTGCTGTGTCTGCTTGGACTCTCATCTCCATTTTTGTTTCTTTATAAATAGCAAATGATTTTTCTAGAAGGGCAGGAAAAGGGTATTTTTTTTTTTTGCCTCAAGCAATGAAGATGCGTTCCTACAGCAACATAGGCATAATTAAGGTCCGAGTTGGGTCTTCAGATATCTTTCTATCTCACCCTCCCTCTGTGAGACCATTAATCAACTCTATTTATGCTCTTGCCCTAGAGAGGTGTTGACATTTAATTTTCATCTATTTTTACTTTTTCCACGAGGTGCAAGAAGGTGGAGGGCAGAGCTGCCAGTTGTGTAGCTGAGGAAGCCGAAGCAGGGAAGGCTGGCGTTCTTTAAAGGTGGAAACTGGGGTGTTTCTAAGAAAGTGCTGATGCTGCCTGCGGACGCAAGGCCCCAGGGCCCCGCGGGCAGCCCCTGTCCTGCTCCCGGGCTGAGGGCAGGCGGCGGGAGGGAACAGCCGCTCCCCAGCGAGAGGGGAGAGGCCCCGAGGAGCCCTTGCAGCTCTTCCTCCTCTGAGGGTGCAGGCTGAGCCGTACCAGAGCTGACCGGGCCGGGAGGGCCTGGAGCTGAGGGTGCGGGGGCTGCAGGGCATGTTGGTGGCTCAAGGCCCCGACACCCATGGCCCTGAGCACCCTCACGCCGTGTCCGATGTGCTCGGAGCTTGCTGAGTGTGCCGGGCGGGTGAGCGGCTGGCAACGCGCTGCGGGCCCAGAGGTGCAGAGCAGGACTCTGCACTCGTGTCTCTGTGGTAGAACTAAGTTCTTGGTGCTTTCAATATGGTTGGTACTGTGTGCAGGTGGAACTGCAGCAGCACTGCCATGATTCCTGCTTCTCACTAAAACACAGGGTCCTTCACAGCCAAAGCAAAGAGGTTAAGGAGCTGAAATGCCAGATGTGAAAAGGGCTGCAGCTAGAAACAGCACTCTCAAAGCATTGGACATAAGGACATTGTTTTTCAAATATTTCCAGGACTAGCAGCAAACTTTGAAGCAGTACTTAAAAGCCAGGGAAAGCAGCACACAGGCTGACTGTCACTCGTCAATTTTCAAATTGAACTGGGCCAATAAAAGACTATTTACAGCAGACACATGGCCACGCTGCACTGGAATGGTAAGCAGGTGGCACCAGGACATGCAGAAGTACCACGCTGTGCTGGGCTTTGGTTGGGTCAGTCTGGTGTAAACAGGGCTGCCGGGTGCCCAGCATCACCGGGAGAGATGGGCCGGTGTTAGTGAGCTTCCAGGCAACTAGCACTTGTTATCTTGTACAGATTCAGATTAAAAAGGCAATTGCATAAATTAACTTTTATAGCTGCTTTGTGGTGGTGAGGCTCATAGAACAGCCCCCACGTGGCTGAGAATCCTCAAGGGGTTGGTCATCTATCAGTCTTACTGGACAAATATTGTAGTTTAAACAAAGATCCAGAGTGTATTAAAAAAAAAATAGAGTAGAGGCAAGGAAAAATGAAACTGTATCTTCTATCACATGTGCTAGGGGGCCTATTACAAACTTTTCTAACTTCAGCTGCCCATACAGTAAGGAGTCTGATTACTTCAGTTGCGGATTGAGGCCAAACAGTGATGCTTTCCCATGAAATTCTTGCTGTGGGATACGCAGGTGCTCGCATTTCAGCCAATGAATGTTTATAACAAAAGAAGTGCCATCTCAATGGCCCTGTCCCTTTGTCTCTGGGTTTGGTTTTAAACACACAATCTATCTATCTGCCCTTTGGCCTCACTACATGCGTTGTTTAATTATGTGGTGCCTTTGTATGTGTCAGGATTAATATTCATAACATGCTCTAGGTAAATTAACTAGCCATTTGCCAAATTGTAGTGCCCGACTTCTTCACCACCATTAAAACTAAGTATCGAGTACTCAAGAATTGAATCTCCTGAGCTCCTGCATTAAAGTAGCGCAATGAACCACCAATTTACAGGTGCAAACATTAAGTTTCTGACGCAAGCATATCAAATGTAGTCACCTTGTTATTTTGTTATTCCCCTGGTACTACCCTTGTCCCTTCAAACCCTGTAGAATGCAGGCTGCTTGACCAAGATAATTGCTGCTGAACAATGCTGGTTTATTAACATGCACATCAGCACCCCGGTCAGGTCCTGCTGGGGCCTTGCTGCAGTGCATATGAGGTATGCAGAGCAGCAGAGAAAAATCCTTAAAGGCAAATTCAGATGCCAGCTTGCTTTCTGCTGTTTTTCTCTTTCTTTTTGGATGAGACCACATCAAAACTCTTCAGTTTACCAAGCAAATATGAAGCCCTCAAGAGTGTAAACTGGGGGTCAAAGTAGACTTTCACACTAAGATTGTAGAAAGGATTTTCTCTTCTGCAGATTTTCTCATCCATGCGTATTAGAGAACAGACGTTTTTTCTTCTGCCATTGGCAAAGAAATCCACCCTGCTTAATCGTATTATTATCCTGTGACTCAGCAATAGTTGTGCTATTGTATCTCCATATTCTGGTTGACATTGACTGCTTAATCTTCAGCATAAAATTTTAGTAAGGCTAGTAAGGTCAGCTGTTCCTAAATGAACAGTTTTTCTTACAAATCTGAAACTATTTCTCTTGATGGGGCAAGAGAAAGAGATGGAGCAAGAAAGGAGGTTAGTTTAATATCCTTGTGAAGGGCTTTCTCAACTTATGGGTGCCTTGAAAGGGCTTCTCAGCACAAATTGCTAAGAGCTTTGGTCTGGAAAAATAATCACAGCCTTATTTTTTTTTGTCATTTCTTTCAGATAGCAGTAGTCCGTAGTATTAAGCAGTTATATATTCATGTCAATATGTTAAATAAATTAAAAATGGCACAGATTTAAGAGCTGTAATCAGGGCTACAATCAGGAACACCAATAAACAATTATTCTGCAATAATCAGATTGCAGTAAAATCTGCACTGGCTTTTACTGCAGGATCTCTCATGCAGATCGTACTCAAATGAGAGGATTGATTAGTTACACCAGGATAAGAATATCAACCTCATAGTGAATAGTGGTAAAGAAACTGTAACCTAACATTGTTCTTGCATTCTGTTATGACCTTTGGCGCAAAATGACTGTAGGTTGTGTATGTTCATGTAGATTGTATATGTTCAGTATACACAAAAAACCTGAGAATTCTCAGTTGTGGGGAGATACTGAAATAAAGAAAAAAATAGGGAATTTTGCACTACTCTGACCTAAGTGTTCTGAAACAGCTTTTCTTTTGCTAAGGGTAGACCACAACGTCAGTATGTCTGGCAGGGCTGATCCTCCTGGTCTTTGTCCCTTTGCAGCAAAGGTAATGAACTGTGGTTCCCTCTTAATCTGCTTCCATCAGTCTGTCTTTCTGTTTCCTTTCAGGTGGCAGTGTCAATACTTGTATACTAAACACACCTTCAGTCCCACTCTCTTCCTCTTCTTCCAGCACTTCCACAGATGGTCTTACTGCATTCTGAGCTCTGGACAAACAATTCTAACTCAAAGATACAAAAAGAGCTTGCTTTGAGCTGTTAGGGTACATGCAGTACATAAATAAATCCCCTAAAGGAATTTGAAAGCTACAGACCACCTGACTAATAAATACATTGGAACATTTGTTTTAGTGCTATGAATCTCCATGAAATACTTTTTTATTATTATTTTAATAAATTTGTGCTGTGGCATAGTTGGCAGTTGTATGACAGTTTACTATGAAACAGGTGAAATTTCATGTAGATACCAAGATCATTCTCTGTCACCTGCTTTTGTGTTAAAAGGGTTTTAAAAACAAAGCTGATCTTCATTCACGGTATTGTTTCTAGTGTAAATGTTGAAATAATTCAATTGCCATAATGCAGTTAAAGTAAAAGCCAAAAAACCATCCCCCCAACTGCTGTCAAATTCAGTAGGAGTTGGATAATTGCTTGGTTTATGGAATTTGACCTTTTTATGGAAAAGTTGTTTGTGGTGAAGCTTTAGAAAAAAATAACTTTTTTCTCTCCACACTTCAGTTTAAATACCTGATTATAATTTAGTCCAAAATTTCAGATGGATATCAGGATACAGGAACACCTGCAAGTTAATTTTTTTTAAGTTTGCAAATAAACCACCAGTAATTTGAAAAGTCAAATCTTGTACAGTAGTCATCAGTCATTTAAAAATGTTTGGAAACACGATTTTGAAGCTTTGAATATTTTTCAGTTTAGATTGCCTCTTAAAATAAAAGAATTTGCGAGACTTCCTGGTGAAACGAGCAACTAGCAAATTCTACTGTGTGAATTCAGAAAAAGTTCTAATACAGAAATTTAACGCTATGGAAAAAAGTATAGCTGATTAGCATTCCAGTAAGATCCAGAGCTGTATCCTGTAAGGTGTGAAATTCTGTTTTGCTCTGCCCTAAAATAAACTGAAAAATTATGTGCATCTGGTCCTGATGTGTGAAGCTAACTAGTCTGTGAAAAGGAATGGAAAATCTTTAATTATGGAAATAATTATTTTAAAGTTACGTCGACTATCTTTTTCTACCTTGTCAGTCATCTGAAGCATTTTTTAAAATTCTTAATGTTAGATAACTTTTTAATATGATTCCAGGAGTCTTAAATCCCTCTTGGATTCATATTTACCTTAATTTCAAAACAAACAAAAAAACTCCAAAACCAACTTGTAGTGAGTGTAGGGATAGACTAATGACAGTTATGTGAAATATTATTTGAAAAGTGTATTGGGTACAATTTTAGTAATAGAAAATTGCAGTTTAGACAGTATTGTATTTCAAGATTTTTTTCTTTAGCTATAAAAAGTGAAGAAGCAAAAGAATACTGTTCACCACGAGTATGTAATAGAAAAATTAATGGAGAACTTGTGAGGTTACAGTGTGAGTAGAAGTATGGGTTCTGAATGATAAAGGAACACAAAGACTTAGAACTGTAAGTGCACAAATTGATAATATACGGGCTTTGTACCTGGGATATCCATTAATTTCCTCCTTGATGGCTTACAATTAGTGGCCAGATAGTTCAGTTTACTCCTCTGCAACCACCTCCTGACTCCAACAATTCAGCCTATTTAAGGAAAGTCATTAGTAAGTACTGTTGGCTAAATGCAAACAAATGCTTCTTTACACTGCTTAATGTGCATTTCTAAGCAATTAGAGTGCTTCTGGAATTGTAGGAAAATTTAAATTGTTGGTTAGATAACAAACAAATCTCAGAATAGTATGTGGTCTTTATGAAGGCCGCATCAAAATCTAAATGGATTTTGGGTGGGATCAAAACCTAAATGGGTCTTAGATTTACAAAATGCAAGCACTTTGGAACGTAGTTCAACTGGCAGGATTAGGTTCTAAGATTTGAATTTTATTGCTGGGCTTTGAAATGTAAAGGGTGCAGGTAAACAGTTCTGGAGTCTGACTTAAGTGAATGTTTATGCATTTGTGGATAGCTTTTGCACCTCACCAGTTCCCAACAGTGGTTCCAGTATATGAGTTTCTAGTGTGCAGCTCTTGTATGCAAAGAGCTTTCCCAGGCTTTCCCCCCAGTAACTCCCTGCTGGTTATGAAACTTCTCATTAAGTTTCCTTCACGTGAAAAAGTCTGCTGACTTCGAGTTTACTACTGTGTATTTGCAAATTGCTGCTTGTATGTATTCATTTCGTCCCTAGAACAGTCAGATCCCAATCCGTAGCTGAATCTCCTAAGCAATACAAATTTAAAAAAAGCACCTTTATTCTTTTATTCTATATATAAATGTACCATTGAAGATAATGTTACAGCAGTAAGTGCCATCATGATTACTTGTGTGAGAATCTGAGAGGAATTAGGAATACTTGAGTAATGCTTCTTACAATATATTTACTGATCAGTGGACTGTTTAAGACCCTGTATATTCATACTGTGAAAGGGAAAATTATGGCACTAAACCAAATTGGATAAATGAGAAGTTCTGGCCATTTGGGGAAGCAAGGCAAAAATGGTATTTTGGTCAAGGAAGCGGTCTCACGGTTTTGGTACTTATGTTAGGTATTATCTTCAGTATGTAGTGTGGGAACATAAACCCGGTGCATTCAGGGAGTTGTGTAAGAAACTTGCTGAGATAGGAAACAGAGAACGAAGTCTTGTGCATCAAAGAAAACCTTGTTTCAGTTAAGGTAGAGAAGGATCAGAGAAGAACCAGTCACCATTTTGGAGCCTGCTGACTGGGTGGTAGTTAAAGGAGCAGACCACCGACAGTGTGTCTCTGTAAGTACATACCCGTCTTGATGGAAAGCAAAAGAATGTGATCCACTGATTTATATGCTAAGTATCTAAGAAAATAAGTAAAGAACAAAAATGTGTTTTAAGAAAAGGAAAGAAAAAAAAAAGCTGGACTTTAAGGTCTATAGGTCTTCCTGGGGAAGGCATGTCCATATGTGTAACTGAAGTGCTTTCAGCAATTTCTAGATCATGGCTACTTAAAGCAAATTAGTCTGAAAAATTATTCTGTAGTTAATGATAACCCAAGATGAGGATAGAAGAAGTAATAGAAGTACAATTATTCAGTGCCTGAAACACTTCAGAAAGTATCTTAAAAATGCACGTAATAAGTGCTAGAAAATTCATATAATGAATAAACTGTGGAAATCATGGTCAGAACCTGCTTGAACTAAATGACGAGGATTTTTGCTCCACATCGTCACTGTTAGGCTTCTCTGGCTAATAAGCTTCCACGTGAGAAGAGACATATTCTACAGTAAACAGAATTTCTTTTTATTGCTCAACTGTGTCAGTTCTTGACTACAGGCAAAATGGGTTGGGGATTGACTACATAGCTGCTGTACAGGGGAAACTAAAGGATACTACAAATTGTTACATAGGCCCTTGACAGTGACCAGAGCTTCTTGCCTTATGATTTTGTAACCTGCATCTAGGAAATCACTAAAAGTAGCTTCTTATTGGGTAGTAAATGGTCATCAAAGAAGGAACTAGTGATAGTCCTGAGAAAAAAGTAGTGGAGGGTTCACAGATGGGTTCCTAGGCAGAAATTAGTTTCCTAGGTAAGGAAAATTAATATGAGAAAAGGAGAAGATTGAAACAAGGATTTTGTTTATCTGGGGTGGATAGAGAATGCAGGGTGAAAAAAAAAAAAAAGCCTGTTTTGATCTGGGAGGATGGGTGAAGTGTAGAAGAGACATTTAAGACTCAGGAAATTAGTGTGCAAACTGAAAGGCCATAAAATGCGGTGAAAATATTGTATGGATCATAGTATGTGCTTGTACTTCTTTATAGGAATGTGCTAAGATTTCAAGATATCTAGGTTCTAGACTAGTAGTTGTTCCACCCTAGTAGTTTGATTTTTCTGCCCACCAAAGCTTTTCTGAAGCTAAACCCCTCCGAGTATGTTATCCACAGAACAAAATACTTAGTTATGTGGAAGTCCAACAAACAATTCTAAAGCAGTGGTAATTTTGGGGCAGGTGGGATGGAGGTGTTGTCTTTCGACAAATCTGAATTTCGCAAATGGAATTTCCCCATCTAGTGATGCGTGTGACAAAAGTTCTGGATGGATATAAGGAGACACCTCTTCCTCATGAGGGCAGTCAAGTGACAGAGCAGGTTGCCTGGAGAGGTTTTGTGCTCTCCATCCTTGCATGATACAGGGTTTTGCACTCTGTCCTTGCAAGACCGGACTGGATAAAGCCCTGAGCAACCTGGTTTGACCTCAGAGCTGCTCGGCTTNGAGCAGGCGGCTGGTCTAGACACCGCCTGATGTCTGTTCCAACCTGATCCTATGGAACTCGGATGAGGAAGAGGTATGTTTTTAACAGTAAATGAAGCTTGCCNAAGGAAGAATTTGTGAACTGTAGTGGATTCTTCATTGTTGGATATTTTCAAATGAGGACTTGGTTTTCATCTAAAAGTCCCTCTAGGTTACATAAAAATTACTTCAGGAAACTCTTATGGCCTATTTTATAATGAGGTTAGACTAAATGATTGTAATATGCTTTGTAGGTCTGTAAATGCCCATTATTCCCACTGAATGCTTTTCTTCTAGAGTGGCTTTTTGTAANTTTGATTCTTGACTTCCCAATGATGTTTCAGTCTCCATGTATTTTATTTTATGCAAAAAGCATTTTACTATCTGCTATTTATTCTGTGTATAGCTTGATAGACATTAGGGAACAACTCACGTGGAAAATGCACAGAAATTTTACTGAAGCCAATTGAATACAAATAATTCTCATTTGTGTTTGCTCCTCTATATTTAAATTTACTACAATGAGAAATGAAAATGTGACTAGTGGGGTGTGAATGTGAGGCAAAGGGTGTTTCAAACCAACCAACTAAGTTAAAAGACTTAGAGAATCTGCAGGAAACGCCACCCTTCAGATTCACTGGGGATTTTAATACAGAGTAAAGAAAGTAGTCTAAACAGATAGAATTATGAAATAAATTCAAATTGTTGGGAGCAAGCTAATCTAAAATCATAACTCAGACTAAGATATTAATCATGTATTAACAAGCCCTGGAAAGATTTGTGGAGGAAAATTATAATCCGGATTTTAGAGAGGAAGCATGGTGTAACAGCTACAGAACTTGTCTGGCCAACGAGATGGACGTGGGAATGCATTCTTAGTGTTGCCTCTGTCTGCAGAGTGAATGAGGCCTTGCTCCTGTCTTTCCTCTGTTATGGGCCACACTGGTAAAACGGTCTAGAATTCTGTGTATCTGTGCCACGTCAAGCACAACTGGTATTTTGGTGTAATACCAGAAATGGTATAGAATGAGACAACGGAGTGATCTCACAATGGAATAATTCAGAGAAATTGGGAAAAACTTTGAGGGGTCTTCAGAGGTTCAGGAACAACTTGCTAATATCTTACTACAGACCAAAAATAATCTGCCTATGGAGTGATGTGTATTCCAAACCCACCCTCTGTGTTAGCAATTCCTAAAACAGTCGCGGTAATTTCATGTGGGACTGTCCAGTCTCGCAAGATCCTCAGGTTTGTAGTTGATGTTTGGTATCCCACGAAGATGAACTGATACCTCTGTTTAGGATTGCTCTCTAGAGGACAGAATGACTACAGTTTAACTGTGGTGAAAAACATTGAAGTCAAGGCAGCCTTTAAAGTAAAAGCAAAAATGAATTTATTGTACTCCAGTGAAAAACTTACTAAAGCAGTTATGTGTAGAGATTGTGATACAGAGGAATAAACAGATACTTAGAGCTTTATGGCAGCTTGCAGCTTTTACTTTAAGATGTTTCCTCAGTTCCCTTTCATTACCTGAATGTCAAATTAAGCTAACTACAAAGATATTTCACACAGCTTTTCTGGGCTGAGATCCATTTATTTCTAAAGCCCCATTCTTAGGCTTGTTATCTTCAAAATAAATACCAACTTGAGACAACATAGTCCCTTTTACATTCCCCTTTTTTTTTTTTGCCAGGTTTCTGTTTAGTACAAACTCGCTGTTATGTCCCTGCTGGCTGCAACTATTTCAGTGGCACCCTGAATTTATCTTCTGCCTCTGTCAAGTTTGAGTTCTGTCTGGTGCAGCTTCCCTGCTGTCACATAAGGATCCCATTGGCATTCCTCATGGAGGAAGGAGGACTTGGTTGAATATCTGGTTCATCTGTAAACAAAACTACTTACACAATGAATATACACCTTTGCTTGGGAAGGTTGGCTCCGGTACCATTTGTGTCCCATCTGGATGGGTGGCGGCTTATGCACATATGCAATTTAGAAAGAGGTTGAATTTAAAACTGTTTTACTATAACAAGATCTGATTAAGCATGATGCATGCAGATCATTTTGATGTATTTACAGGTTCTGGTCATATTAACAGACTATTAACTTGAGGATGCTAGAATATTCGTTATATTGCTTGCTGGGACTAGGGCTACGGCAGTGGTAAGGAGTTACTGTTGCATAATTTTGGTGGTTTTCTCACTAAAGAGAAAGAGGCCGTGCTCTTTCATTGTACATGAAATGAGTAATGAAAAAATGGCTATTCATCACAAGTTTATTACAAAAAATAATTAATGTTTGTAAACATGTGGGCGTGGTTGATTGGAAGCTGCAAACAGCAGAACGAACATATGCTCCTTTCCTCAATTAACAACAGTTAAAATAGCACAGATTATGTTAATGGTTTTGAAACAACTGGCCAATTTGCCTACATTGACTAAGGAAGGAAAAAATTTTAAATATGAGATGTCTTCGGTATCTTCCTTTCATTGGGAAGCCTGGGGCTTTTAAGAAATTCAGTTTCATATGACAGAACATTATATTAACAGCTGAAACAGGAAAGGGCTAAGCTAGCAAGTCTTTTGGACCAGAAAGTTGTCCACACTCAATACTAATATATTCCGTCTTTTGCTTTGCCCTACTGGTTTTGGAGCTTGGAAAACTGTACATTGGACTGGCAAATGAGGCTTAGCAAGATTCGGTGAAAAAAAATGGATGATCTTGTGTGGCTAAATGGAACAAACATTACGGTTTGAACACAAACAATTACAGAAGTTACTATCATTGTTTTACTTTCTTTCAAGTTTTGATAACAGGACAATGGTATGCTTCCTTTGTGCTTTCTTCCAGAGAGTTCCCAAGATAGTTAAAAATCTATTATTTTGGTGAGAATCACTATTGCAGATTTATTATTTGAACTCGTAGTATTTCAGAGTTAGTAAGAAGGTGACATCAGCCAACCAGTGTAGATTTTCCCTTTCTTTGTGCATGTTATATAAAGAGGTGTTTTGAAAGCATAAAGGAATTGTGCTGCATGGTCTCAAGAAAGACTGTGCTGATATACTGCTTTATTTTACTGCATTTATTAAACCAGGAGTCATTACCTAGGTCATAAACCCATGGCTAAACATTAACCTCTTTCATTACCTCTATTCTGGTGTTACTCATGCCCTGCTTATGAGTGCCCATTACCTGTGACCAGTCCCATTTCTTTTCTACGAATCATGGTGATATCTAGGAGGTTATTAAGGTTAAATTCTTTTATTCATCATAAAGTCAATTTCCATTTAGAAGATATAACATCTACTGTTAAAACATGAAGTAATTTATCTTTGAAGGATGTCATCTGTCGTTGTTAGCATTCTGGCATCTCTAATACTAACAGCTATAAAGAATAAAATTGCTCTGCTGGAAAAAACTGGACGTTCCAGTACAGCAAACTTCAAAATAGGTGCCCAGCAGACAAAAAAGTCAGACAAGGCTAATTTCAATTAACAGAACAGAAATTTTTGAACACAGTAGATAAATTTTTATCTGAGTTTTCCTGTGATTGTGTACTGTGTGTTCTGCTATCTATTGAATATCTGATACTCAAGTGGATAACCATAGAATCTATAAATTATACCAAAATCATTAGCAAAACTTTAAAAATGTCTTTTTTTGTTTCCCAAAAAGTGATTTGATTTGGTTCTCAAAGAAACTAGGAGAAAATGTCATGTCATACTTAGGTTGTAATGAGTAGATGAAGAAGATCCGTGAGGAAATGTATTTGAAGCAAAACAGAAATGAAATAATTTATTAGAATTGGTTAACATCGTACTTCTTTGTAGGTACTGTTTCTTAAGATTGTTTACTAGGTAAAATTGCAGCTCACTTGGATACTCTCTGGGGGTGTCCTGCTGCTTGCTTTCCTTTTTGTCTTATGCAGCACTTGACACTACAAAAAAGTAGGGAACAAATTAATGCTGTAATAGGTAGGGAGTAACTTCTTGTGCACTTCTATGGTTATGCTTTTATCACTAAAACAGAAAAGAACTGAAGTCTTTATGCACCTGTTTGAGAGTTTATAAACTTTCTAGAATCTTAAAAAGGATCTAACAAAATTTCTCAGATAGTTTTCAAAATACTCATACTAATTCTGTAAGTTTTCAGAAGAGAATCTCTGTCCCTTGTAAGGTCTAGATATGTTTGGTATGTGGAAACAGGAGTTTGTCAGGCAGAGCTTGTGGTGTACAAGAAGTAATCAAAATGAAATGGTTGCTGTGGTTGGAATTATGGGGTTTGCCCCTCAATTTTTTAGAGGGATTTTGCAGCATCAGACTCATGTACAACCTTATTGGGCTGTGTGGGAACATAAAACATGCCACACTCTGGAATTATGCTATCAGTAATGAAACTTTGAGAAAGTACCACTGTTGTTGTACTTAGAGTATTTTTACATTTATGCTATTAAAATAAAAAAGGGAAGAGAGCTTTCAAATGTGAATAAATTCAAAGGTCATATTCCATCCCATCCCCAAAAACCAAATGCCCTTTTCTCCTGTGTGACTTTTAAATTCTAGTTATTTCTCATGGCAAATTCCATTTCAAATTCAGTTTGTTTTGGACAGCATAAAAAATTGCACATGCTATGTGGCATAATGAAGCATTATTGTAGTTCTGACTTCTTATTACAGGACTGAAAGTGAATTTAGCCAAGGCAAGCAGGCAGAAGTCATTATCTGATAGCTGCTAAAGGTCACAAATGACAGGAGCACAGCCATTCCCTTCGTTGGAATAACATCACAGTTAACAAACTGGAAACTGCTTTTTGTGCTTGAAGTATGAAATTCACGTGCATAGTACCTTAAGGATAAGAAACAAGGTAGTTAATAGATATATGCTGTGTGAATTTCTTTAATGTATACATGTAGATCAAGACTAAGCAGAACACTGAAGTGAGTGCTTAGTTGTAAAACAAGCTGAAGTCTCATATAGACTTTCTCAAGTTAGCTGCTTCCCTAAAATTTTAGCCTGTGTTCAAATGTTGCTGAAAGGTAGGCTACGTTTTTGTACATTTTCTTGGTGTAATCTTTATGCTGTGGTGCACTACTTACTAAAACCAGAATTATTATTACAGCCATTCAAAATATTTATTTCGATCTGTCATGGAGATATCTCTTACCTCAGAAATATTTGTCTTCAGGACCTTAATAGAAAACACTTAGATCAAATCAACTGCTTTATTTAAATGTCGAAAAGAATATTCTGACACTGGTGAGATTTTTCCATGTATTTTAATTGTGAAATTCGTCAGACCTAACTATTTCATGTAAATAACATAAAGGCACAAACTGGGACGTGCTGAGAAAAGGAAGTCATTGAAAATTTAAACAAAATCAAAAAGCCACCTTTTTCTTGTGTAGCTCCAGGTCTTTGAGTCAACAAAGCTCTGCCTACCTGCGCTGTCCTTAGCTTGCAACTAAAAAACCTTGATTGGCTTCTGAACTTCTCTAGCAATATCCAAATGTTCACCTTCCTTCCCCTTTTCTGTAGACATACTTTTTCCCTCCCTACTCCTTTCCTGCAGGCCAAGCCCCCTCTAAAATTTCTTATCCTTGATGAACACCATCAATTAATAGCTAGTGTGCTGTTATAGGACACCTTTCTAAGCTGTTGCAAATACTGTTGATATTTTTATACTTTACCTTGAAAGTGTTATGCTTAAACTTTTGTTCAAAAAGTACTCCTAAAAAGCAGTTGCATAGCTCATGGCGTGTGGGAAGCTGACATGACTCCCCCCAGAGGGTACAGAATGGATTATGATGGGATTTTGATTACACTTCAGCTAGTGACTCTCTGATTCTCCACCAACACTGAAATCGAGTCCTGGCTGAGCAAGGTGAAACTTCAGGTGGTAAAATTGTATAACCACCACCTCTTTCCTTGCCTTTAAATGAAAATGGGTTGAATATTGATAAATTGAATGAGTTTGGAGGCTTTGGTCTGTACACTGTACCATTATTTGAAGTAGCACAGGTGGCCTGTATTTCCCCACTGCCCTGCTTCTCCACCGCATTTTTTCTGGCTTTGCTGAACAAAGGATGTGGTGTCGGTTCCTCAGCAAGCTGGCCAAGACACCATGCTGGCTTTTGGTTACCGAAGGATAAAGACCTCTAAAGACCTCTGCAGCAAAGCAACCACTTCAAAGCCAATTAAAGTGTTTTCCTGTGCCTGCTTTTTCTTCTGAGGTTTCATTACTTTTTTTCTTTTAAGTTTTTTTCCAGTATATTAGATTAAGAATATCTTATGTAAGACATGTGCCTTATGAAAGGACAGACATGTCTGTTCTAAATTGAAAATCACAACACTCCTTTTGCAAAAGGATGTGACATTTTCTATCTTGGTGTTCCTCCACCCCGCGACTCCACTGCGTTGTCCAAAACTATTTGCCGAACACTGAAGTCAGATTGGCAGGGCTATTTGAATAGTCACAAATGAGTTTTTCATAGAAAAGACCCATTTTGATAGGTCTTAGCTTTTGTTAACTTTTCAAGGAAAATATTTATTTTAAATAGGTGTAAGGCACCTGCTCTTGAGTTAGAGATCCTTCTGTAAACTGTCTAAGGCAAAGTTTGCTCACAGCCTCCAAGTGCCCTTTCTATTCAGAGAAGCTTTGTTGTGCTATAGCTGTAATACAAAACACTAATGCAATATTTCAGTTTTCAGACCTCTGACACTTCATTTTGTTTTTGTATGCTAGGCTTTTATTTTAAGTGTTATACTTGATGCGAGGGAAGAGGAAAGAAAGGTCTTCAGGGCCATTAAAATTCAGAACAGGGAAACAAATAACCACAAGGCAATAGAAAAGATTCTTATCTTTCAACCTCTAGCTCCATGCTTTTTTATACAGGAAAAGTCCATGTGGATATTGTTTCTGTGGCTCTAGGCAATCATATACTAGATTTCATTTGTGCATCAAAGCATGGAGATGGCAGTCTGGAGTGGTCTCTTCTGAGAGGAAGAGAATCCAAGATGTTTTGAACTAAAATGCACAGTTGTAATAGGATGTCCAAATGGTTTTGCAGGAACACTGTGCAAGTAATATTTTGGATTTGATAGCTCTGAGGGATTCAACCAGTGTCAGTGCTAAGAGGAATTATTTTCACTTGTCTGCTCATTCTGTAGCAATGATCAGTCAATTTTAGCAGCAAAGCACAGTCTATTCAGCATCAGCTGAACACAGAACATTCTGTTCAGTTGTCAGTCTGACTTTTCCTAGATCTGAACTAAGAGCTGGATTAATTTCTGATTACATATTTAACCTTTGGCAGAATGAGGAAGTAATTGTAAAGCAGACCATAGAAAGGTTTTACTGAAGATTAATTGCCTGTACTGTATAACTTCCTGGTTTATGGTACCTTACATAGCTAACCTAAAATCTAAGAGTGATGAACAAATGTAACGGTTTGGACAGCAGAGAGGCTGATTCAATTTCTCCTCGTTTAGTGAGGACCATTGAGCTGACTTGGTCTTCCTTATGCATGCTGCAAATGTGGTGTTCACCCAAGCAGTAACTGAGAAACTGACGTTTGCTCAGCCACATGGTCAGAGGAGAGCTAATGCTGTATCCAGACCAATGTTCCTTCAGATTTCGTCTGGAGAGGTAACCCTTGTTACAGTGTGGCTGTAGATCACTGTAGCCCATTTAGCATTCAGGTGCAAAGATCTCTAGAAGTTACTAGGGCAAGACCTTCATGTTTTGATATAGACCTCTATTGACCTTTACCAGTGAGTGCTCGTTCATTGTAGTGTTACACTTTCTATATTGTCGAGTCATTTAATACTTCAATTTCCTAAATCAGAGTGTTTTGATTTATAAACCCTGATGTCAGTGAGAGATAATTAAGAAAAGCAAATCTACTGCTAAGCTTGAGTAAAATTATGCTTTTTACACCAATTTAAACGTGACAGGAGTACATTGTTGTGGGTTGAGTTGTTTCTTGTGTAAACTGATACAATCAGGATCTGACATCTTAAATATTTTATCATTTTCAGAGAATGTTCAGCGGTAATTTCTGAAGCTCCTTGTCTGCTTAGACTTAAACTTGGTTTAGATGAATCAGTAAGACAGAGACCTGCCAAGGACATTTGGGTATCCGCTCAGTCTAACAAAGCTCTCAGATTAAAGAATTTGGGCCCTTGCAAGAAGTCATTTCCTTTTCAAGACCGAGATAAAAGTGATTAATTCAAGATGAAATTACTGTAACTTATTTGAATGAATGTCAATCGTGGGTCTGGAATACTGTTTTTAGATCAAAAACTTTACTCAGCAGAATATAGCCACTGAAAAAACCTACTCACTGCTGAAGCTCAAAGATTAGGTACTTGATCAAGCGAAGATAAGCATTCAAAAATGTACAGATGGTTGAGGAATATAGCATGTTGTCGCAGGTACTGGTACAGAACATCAATTCTGAGAAAGGCGGTAACATCAAAAAATTAAACTCTGAAACCACTAGTAATGATGTCAGATTGCCTTAGAGAAGTTTGATCTTTCATAGTCATTAGACACCAAGCATGAAATGGTGCTGGCTACAGCCTGGGCTCAGTGGCTTATTCCATTTGTCATAAATTATAAATATGAGAGCGTGGAGGCTAGTCCAGTATGGCCAAATTACTGGAGATAGCTTAGGAGAGGACACTGAAAAGGGAGCTAGATGTACAATGTTTTGGGTAGGTGAGGGCTTCAAAGCAATGTGATTTGGAAATTAAAGCTAAGTTAATAGAAGATACTTTGTAAGGGCTCTGAAGTATGCACGTGCTTGCTGAAGAAAGAAATGGCACTCAGTGTATACTGAGGAGCCTGCGTAATGTGTAGGAACCAATGTTTGCTACTGTATGTACTATACTTGCTTACATTTGAGTGTGAGTACTGAAATATGTAGACATATTTATTCTTGCATTTCTGAAACAAAATCTATTTATGCCTTGGATTTGGAAAAAGAATCTTATATAGGCTTCAGAAGTAGACAGTGTTTTTAACCTGCTTACCCAAGGTGTTATTTCTGTATGATGTACACCTTAAAGGGCCATCCCAATGGTTTTACTGTTTTCTGCATTACTATGTATCATGGTTTTTCTGAAGAGCCCACTTTAGGGTTAGTGAATATCAATAATCTAATCCAGTTATTGGGTGACCTGAAACAGTTTGTTAAAATTTAACCTCTAATATAACATGGGATTTTTAAATGTTTCTAGGGCATGAAAGAAATCAATTATATTTTGTTTCATGATAGCCTTCTTTTTTTCCTCTTCTGTTTTCACTTTTTCTGGTTTTTCTTTTCCCTCTCCTTTATAAATATTATGGTTTCATTTAAAACAAGTTTACCATTCCTCAGTATATTTTGGATTAGTCCTCAAGACAAGTGTGCTGGAATGGCAATAGCTATGTTGCTTCTAACAAAAAAATCTAACCCTGATAGTCTTTAATGAACTTAATTCTTGGTAGTTATGACCAGTTGTGGGACAGCAGTGGAAAGGAGGGAGAAAACCATGTCTTACTACTTTAAGGATTTTTTTTTTTATATTGCCTGTCTGCAAGAGGTTTCAATGTCTTGCTTTCTTATAATGAACAGGCTAATATCATCTCCTACTGCATTCATCACCTAGTATCAGAAAGACTCCTCTAAATATAGACACTTTAATAATTTTCAAGGGTTTTCCCAAGATAAACATTTCAGTAAAATAAGTGGGGTAAGAGTGTATGCATGATTCCTTTCAGGGTGTGAAGAAGCAATAACGTGAATGAGATCAGTGGAGGAGGTAGAACACAGGGACTAAAGAGGATGCAGTTGAGTCTGAGACAGATCCAGTAGCTCCAACGAGTGACACCAGTAAAGACGGCGGATCTTGGCATGTGGAGCAGCTTTTACAACTGAAGTCCTGTCAGTGTCATAAGCGGAGAAAGATTTTACCCTCTGCTCTGATGACATGAGGTTGATATGTCTGTAGTTTTCGTCCAGTGAAAAGCACAAGCACTCACTGTGAGAAGTTTCCTATTTTACAGTACTAAAAGAAAAATAACAGGTTCGGGGAGGACTCTTTACTATCATTAGTGGTCATTTTCATCATCCCTAAAAATGTGTTGTTGGTTTCCCTCCCCCCACCTGAAATCCAACACATTTCTATGACGTACAGATGTTGTGTGGAGTGTGGCAATTTAAAATGACCCAACATACCTGAAAGTGTTAATTATCGTTCAGTCCACAAATTGAGTGGATTTTTAGTATACATGTTTTAATGCTTCAGGCCTCTTCAGGTTGACAGGCTCTGCAAAAATTTACATAGTGTAACATCTGCTGATGTACTGTTCTCTGACTAAAAAAAGCATGTTGCTTCACAATCCGAGACTGTGGTAACAGTCACCAGGTTCTGCATGTGTTTTTTTGGGGAGTGTAATAATACTTCAGTGAAGTGAAAAATCAACAATTATTTTTGCATAGAGTAGCAACAGCTTTTGTGGCTGCTTTTAAAAGGTAATGGTTTGGGTCTGACTGTGGGAAGTTTTCTATGGATTGTGATGATGGTATTTTTGAAGGAATGCAGTGGTATAAAATTATACAGTTAACTGCAAAACAATCTGACTAAATAGAGATGCATTAGCAGAGTAATAAATGTCTTAAATTACAGGGCTATTGTTATGGGTGATTAATATCCGTAAAATCTCACGTACAATTTAGTTTCTCTAAGCTGGTTATCATTCATCCTTGCTGCCAGAGGCAAGCAAATCCAGTGCCTTTAACACCCAGTGATTCTTTCTTCCTGCTCTGTTAGAACTGAGTTTGTCAGATGCTGCGACTGGTCCTGGGTCGGTAGATGGGAGGCTGCTATGGTTTTGGTGTGTGCAGGGCCAGCCAGATGCAAGGCTTTGTGTGTGCAGCCACTGCAAATAGCTAAGGGAACACTGTCAAAACACAGCTGGCCACACAGAAGCAGTATCTACATAAACACACTGCATGAGTAGCTTAATCCTGGGTCTAGAGTCTGATAATCAGGGGCAAACCCTCTTCTGGGTGTCCCTGATCCTATTCACTGGCCCCTTCAGCTTGAAGTCCACTTGAGTTCCCACAACTGCATGCAGTGTGCTCTCTGTGGCATCTTCCCAGTAGCTGGTCTCTGCCCAGTTGCTGGCCGCTGGTCACTTGCCCTTCAGACCGTTCCGCATCACTGACTGGCACTTGGACCTCTGGTGCTACTTGCTGGCTTATCAGCCTTGTGGCGCGATAGTGTTTGCGCACACAGAACAGAGAGCATGTCAGACAGGAGCTATTGGAGAGTTTAATAGAGATCTGGAATAGACTGCAGCGATCAAAGAAGGCTTGCTCAGACTGGTGTGCTAACCAGCAGCTTGCTTAATTACAGTCAGCTGGTTTTGTTCACATTTCCCTGTATTTTCCCATGCTTATTCCTCAGTCATACACCTTTATCCCTCCATTTCACCTCCTATAGCCCTTTATAGATGATAACCCTCTTGGGTTGCGTGGCCGCCCAAGATAGAATGCCTGTAACAGTCATCTTGCTGGGTGTCTGCCCCAAGGTTGGTACAATTCTCTGATGGTGCAGGACTAGCTGTTTCAGTGTTTTCTGTCTCCACTCGTTAGGCTGCTTGGTTATGGTCTGGTATTGCTATTGGTCTGCTCCTTGCAGGGTCTTTGTTTTAGTTTATCCTTTAGACAGATAGTCTAATACTTATCTATCACTAAAAATTGTTATTCACTCACCTCTAAGTAAATAGTGCTTGTTTTCGTAGCATGTCTAGAGAGTCAGTAGTGGAAGAACAAGCAGAAAAGAAGGAAGATTTCCAGATATTGTGAAGATTTATTCAAAGTAATCTTTGAACAACATGAAATAGTCAACAAGCTCTTCTACCACTTCTGGTCGTCTTATTGGAACAGTGGACCCTTTAAAATTACTGGACTAACTTTATCTTTAGAATCATTTTTGCAGGAATGCAGTTAACGACATAGAACTAGATGACCCTGTCTGGGTCACTGCATCCTGCTAACACAGAAAAACATTCAACAAAGGCCTGGTTTAAAAGAGACTACAGAAGATTTATTTCACATCCTGCAGAAAATCTGAAAGCCTGCAGTTAAGTGGCAAGCACCTCTTCTTGGTGGAGATATTGATGGATAACCCTATATTCTGGTAACAGTGAAAAATGCGTTCAGTAAGATTTGCAGTCCCAGAAAGCAGGCTAGTCAGATTATAGAAAATAATTCCCCTCTTCCCCCACAGTAAAAAGAAAACCATCCCACACTGATCGACAGCTCCCTGCCAAAGTAATCAGGAAATGTCCATCTTGAGTTAATTGTGGAGCAAACGGTGTACTCTAGATATTTTAATAATGCTAAGTAAATCTAATCTGCATATTAAATGCTACTTTATACTTGACACAAGTGATCTCTTTGGACCTGTTATGCCAGCAAGAGACTGTATTTTTTCCAAACTTCATCATGGCCCATGCCACGACGGAACTGCGAGGGAGGGAATTTATTCGCTGTTTTAAGGAAAACAAGAAAACTTTTTGGATGCCTTTAGGTACTATGCACCTTAAAAGACAGTAGTTGGAGAAGAAACTGGGAACTCTTTTGAAACAATATCACTGTTTCTCATGACAATGAGATAACTAACCAGTTACCAGTAGGGCAATTGCCAGAGAGGAGAGCTACCCTTCCTGAAGCAGCAATCGGGTGGCTGCGTGACATTAGCCAAAAGATCACACTGCTCTCCAGAGAAGCATGCTCTCCCAGGAAGGCTTCGCTTCGCGCTGTACTGCTGAGAAGCCTGCACCCTGCTCTGGAGAAGCACCCTGCTCTTTCTCTGTGAAGTCCCAAAAAGGCTTAAAGCTCTTGTTGCCAAATAGTACATAATTTGCCATATAAGCTCAAAATGGATATGGGAAGTAATTAAGCTGCCTTAAAAGTGAAAATGTACTTCCATAATGCAGGCTTTTGCCTTTTCTGAGACGTAATTTTGGACTCAATCCACGGCACTCGTGTGACATGGAGTCCAAGATGCAGTATCTATTGGTCAATGGCAATAGTTTCTTTAAAGAAAATGAAGCAATTTTTTTTTAATTAAGTAGTGTTGCTGTCCTACTGATGTATAGTTAATTATTAAGACTTCTTCCTTCATTCACAGTCCTCGTGGTCTTTTAGATTCTGAATCTAGGTAAATCATGAATCTGAATTATTATTTCTATCTATCATTGTTGAGCTCTGTGGTCACTAAAGTTTTTTAAATGAAGAAATTATTTTGTATTTAAATAACTTTTATAGATATAACTTCACAATAAACAGCATTATGGAATTTATTCTTTCATTCATTTACAGTTCCTTCCTCCTTGTTGAACAGTAATCGCTAGCTACTTTACTGGGGAAAAAAAAAAATTGAGAAATTGACCAAGTTAGCTATTTTGTGCAAAAAAAATACTTCCAACTTTCTTAAACTCATTTGTTTAAGTATTGTTTAGCTATTGTTTAACATTGGACTATATAGGTCCTTACGTACCAGCTGGTCAGACAAAACCAGTCATTCTGTGTAAACTTAGTTGAGTTCTAGTTGTAATAACCTTGGGAAAGCAACTCTGGTACTATTCTGTCTGGTTCTGCTCTGATCTCTGCTCAGACAACCTTGATGCTCATAAGTCTAGTAGATTCCAAGACTATATGAATAAATAAGATTTGTCAGGCTGTCACCTGGAAGAGACATGATTATGCTTATTGCTTTGCACTGGTTCTGCCAGAGCTTGTCGGTGAGTTTGCGGGTGGTTTGGGCTGCTATTTACTGAGTGCATGAGACTTCAAATAGACAATATGGAACTTTAGGTGAATTCAAATCGAGTTTGATATTAGTTTGTGTAACAAGTTCCCCAAACACTTAAAATTCCTAGCATCCTGTTCCATGCCAGAATAACACTGGTAAAGGGTTTTATTCTAGGTTTTGTCGTACATAATATGCAACGTGGTAGAGAAGGGGAAACAGGGAGAACTCTCCTCTTTCTTTTTGCCAGACAATAAATCTGTGTTTAATTACAAACTTTGAGTCTAGTTTTGATAGCTGTTGAGGGAAAATGTTCTTGAAGACAAAATACTGTATTACAGGATCTCGTGTCTGGTGGAAAGTAAATGATTCACCTAACTGGAACTGCCAATAACATAGCTAGATTTCACACTGAACTTAAAATGGTGACACAGGTAAGGGGCAGATGGGAAAAGAGACATTTGCAGTTATAGGGAAGGTAGAAACACAGCTTCTAATGTGACACAGGTAAGGGGCAGATGGGAAAAGAGACATTTGCAGTTATAGGGAAGGTAGAAACACAGCTTCTAATGTAAGAAAGAATAAGGATGCTGGTGGGATACTTTCTCTAGATTGTGAATGTGCGAAAGAAGGGAGTAGATAACCAGGTGGTGTCCTCTCTCTTGCTTGCACAACTGAGGAACACATAGTAGTTGAACCTGCCTCTCCTGGGGGGGGGAAAAGGGCTACTTAGGCAGTGGTATGAGCCTCCAGCAGATCTTTCTAAAGCTTTATTCCTAAATATACAAACACATTATTCCTGCAAAATCTTTGCTTTCTAGTTGAAGAAGCATATTAAAACAGTTCCGAAAGCCAGCTTCTCCAGTCTGTTTGATCTACTCTCTGCAAACTTGTCTTTCTTTACCCCCTCAGAGTTTCTTCATATAAAATCCTAATCGAGCTTTATACATGCTATATTTAGATCTCTTCAAACTTGACCCCATTAATTGAACAGTGTGAAATGCATAGAATGACCAAACTACTGGAACCAGAATCGTAACTGTGGCCATGGGTAAACTCACAATTCCAGACAGCACTTTCTGTACGTTGAAGGTCTTTCTGTAGATTGGTAAAGTCTCTTAAAGCAACTTTTGGAAGCTCATTCACAGCCGTGTTTTCCTTTGGCTCTGCTCTAGTCGTCAGGCAGAACATCTAGCCAAGAACTCTTGACCCCTGCTGCTGCTGTGATGGCAATTTTGAAAGCTGAAGTCAAGCCTTTGGTGTCACTGGGTCCACTGAAGTTAATTATGGGTAACTACTGTGTGGGGAAAAAAAGGCAGCCTCCTTCCTTGTTTCGGCATAAAGTTTATTGGCCTCCTGGGATGAGAGGGGATCATGATGGCATATTCAGGTCACTCCAGTGACATAGCAGCTGTAAGTTTAACTTTTAAAACTTTTATTTCAGCTATGAGTTTTTATTGGCAATTGATAGTAGCTAAAAAAATATGATTAAGTTCTCACCCTCTGCCAGCTTGTCTTCCTTAATTTATACTTACTGAGATAAGACGACAGCAGTTTAAATTCCAAAAAAATGTGCTGGCTTGGAGTATTACACATGGTTCACTTAAAAATGACCTAGTTCTGAAAGACACTGTAATCATTTCCTATGCAATGCCAATAATCCTTCCTTCTGTCCCAAACAGTGTTGCAGAGATTGATATTTTTTTTTTTTTTTGTAAAGAGAAGT
>Ga0065711_1007534_pt1 | contig 24548 bp, 15 predicted proteins | sample Hoacrofraction12_FD_59098 | JGI IMG/M metagenome (GOLD analysis project Ga0065711, IMG submission 59098) | Hoatzin crop microbial communities from Cojedes, Venezuela - Epithelial fraction 12 v2 (version 2) | ecosystem: Host-associated > Birds > Digestive system > Esophagus > Crop | place...
GACCCTGCTTTACAATGAGGGTGGTGAAACACTGGAACGGGTTGCCCAGAGAGGTAGTGGAGGCCCCATCCCTGGAAACATTCAGGACCAGGTTGGACAGGGCTCTGAGCAACCTGATCTCGTTAGCGGTGTCCCTGCTCGCTGCGGGGGGGTTGGACTAGATGACCTCTAGGGGTCCCTTCAGACCCAAAACTTTCTATGATTCATTAAAACCGAAGGATAATTTTGCATGTTGACTTTTCTTATATCAATATTTCACTGTCAGTGGCAAATATTGTTTGTGTACTGGGAAGTAATCTCTAAAATAGTGTTGCTACCAGTTTGCAACTTTTTTCATCTAAATTTAGTTTTCTACATTGATAGCACATAAGAGCATGTTACTTACATTACCAAAATCAAGTTGCACGACATCTAATGTCTGTCTTCTCTCTCCACAAGGCCTGTTACCAGGTCTTAGAAGAACTTAGATTGATGTGACGTGATTTTTTTCACAACCAATCCCAGTTGGATGTTAGTAATTACCTTCTGTATAGTTACAAATATTTCATAATTTGTTCCAGAAATTTAAGCTAAACTGACTGTTTCTAATTCCCTTGCTTCTCCCTTCATGTCTTTTAAGAAATAAAAAACTAGAGAAAGGTAAATGTCATGTGTAATACTTTACCCAGTCCTGGTGAGTTCTCAAAATAACTGCTGAAAGCTCTAGATTTCATCAGCCAAACACTTTGGTTTAGGCTGGGGTGAAGCTCGTTAGGTCTGGGCATTTTGAAAACAAATTTAACTAATTCTTGTTAATTCGTGGAGGTTTTTTTTCTAATCAAAGAGTTAGGTTTTGCTCTTTTGTGAGTGGAATTAGCTATGATAACTGTCTGATGAAAGCTTATCTTTTGTGATGATCAACACACGAAAAAGCATTAAACAGCTTGACCTTTTTGACATCATACATCAGTAACTTCCCTCTCAGTTTCATGGCAGACTACTTTTGAGCCTACTTTTATTGTTAATATCTTTATTGAATGATTTCTCGATGTTGCTTGCTGGTTGCATCCAACTTTGTACCCTGGACACTCTTAGTGAATAACACTCCGTGATTTAGTGTAATCTTGTTGAGCTTTTGTACCTTTGCTTGGTAGTCTGACTTGGCTTTCTCTGCTGGTTTGCTTGCTTTAAATGCTTCAGGTCAATGAAGAGCTCACAGTCTTATCAAGGTTACTATGTGACTTGTCTTTTCTCCACAATGAAACAGCTGGCACCTAAGACCATAAGGATTCGTTCCTTAAAGAGCTTCCATCACTCCTTAATGCCTTTTTCTGTAGAGCATCCCCTGGAGGTCTTTCCTGACAATCCTCTGGGATTACTGAAGTGTAGGTTGAGATCCATTCCTTTGACTTTCCTGTTGTGTTGCCTTCCCGTTCCAAGTTGTCAAGAGTGGAAAAATGAAGAACTCTGAATACTTTTAGCTTTTCCCCTTAAGTAACCCTGAAAGACTTTTTCTGCTTGTGTTTTTGTTCATACAAGTCCCCTCCAGTTGTCCCAGATTTGAAACACAAGAGCGTATTCCTTCACGTTGCCTACCCTACTCAGGTGCCCAAGTTCAGAGGTTAGTCTCTGCAGGTTTTTGGAACAGTTTATGGAAAGAGGTGGGACGTGTACTTGTTAGCAGAGTGCGATTCACAGGCCATTTCAGCTCTTGCTTGGAGTTACCATCTAGCAGGACCCTTCTCTTTTCTATGAAATACAAAGGGAGATTGAATCCCTAATTTAGGCATCTAACTTTGGTGCTCAAAATTAGTTGCTTTTCCATGGGATGCCTTTCTTCACTTTCCCTCCCAAACTCCATTTTAGTCTTGTGCTGCATCACTATGTCTCTTTAAGACAGAAATAGAGGACCTGCAGGGAAGAAATGGGATCTGGAAAGTCACCATGCACTGTACAATTTTCTGTATTCTGACTGATAAATTATTATGTCTTCAGTGTGCTCTGGCATGCAGTGCAATTTGTCCATGTAGCAGTGATGATAGGTTGTCCTGAGCTAATAATCAAGACCCCTTTGTTTAGATTCCTCAGCCTTTTAGGGAAGTTGTTAAAAAAAGAATTCTTATCTCCTCGTCAGTTTTTATTCGCATTTTGTCATAAATGGAGCAAGCTTTTAGCCTTGAGAGTTTTACTGTGATCATGCTAAGAGGCAATCTAAGAAAAGAAAAACAATCAGCACCATTTGCAGTGACAGATTGTCTTTTTGCGTCGTGAGAACATGGTTAATTGAATGTTGCAAAACGCTTAGAAAAGGAGAGCTGCCTTGCTCGTACGTCTGAGGTCTTTGTGCCACCAGAAAGCAACAGCCATGGCTTTGCCGTGGAGTTCTCTAAGCCTTTCGGCATCGGCGTATGATTTCGCATTCTGTGTTTGTCCCCTGTACCTCGTCATCTTCCTTCCACCTTGCGGCCAGCGTGCTGCCCAGAGCAGTATTCCAGCTTGTGCTCCACAGCCTGGGACCCTGTCTGCTACTCTCCATCTCCTATAGCGCTTCCTCACCACGCAAGCTGAAAGGTTTCCTTCAAATTAAAAATTGACTGGCAGAGTGACAGGGGCAGAGCAGTTAACTTGCAGCAAAATGTTGAAGAGAATTAACTTATCTCTTCAGCTTTAAGCTTGCATTATTAGCTACTTAAATTTGACTGTTTGCACCAAAGCTATTAATGGGTAGCTTCATATTCTTGAAGGACCAGGACTATTTCCTCATTGCAGAGGGACTACTGATGGAGCAGGAATTGTTCCATGGCTATCTGATGGCAAAATTAAAGGAGGTTGAAGGTGGGTTGTCTCCTCTTGAGTGCTTGTAAGAATAGAATGCTTTCCCTTTCTCAGTAGGAGCTGCAGCTCGGCTGTGTCATCTTTCATTGCAAAATGTAAGGCTCCCTTATTGATGTTTTCGGTTTAAGAGTGCTCATATTTTGTTTTCTTGACTTTGCTTAATGGTAGAGATGTTTGGGCTTCAAAATTTCCTTGATCTCGCTTTGGAGATTTGCTTTATCATGTTAGTCCAACTTCATGACTGTGTTTTGAGATCAGTTTTAAGTAACCAAATTAATATAGAGGCAATCCAACATCCCACCTACCTAGCACTTTTAAAGAGTTTTTACAAGTGATTTAAACAAAAGTAGACTTCCAGTTTATTGGGAGAGACCAATTTAGCAAAACCTTTTTTATTTTCCACTATTTTAATCCTTTGTTTTTTCTATGTCAACCAAGCATAGCACACCGAGACCGCTGACTCTGGCTCGATGAGACATTACAGTGCATACTGTCCTAGCAGTGACATGGTGGAGCTAGTTATTAGTATTACCATGAAAATGATTATTTTTCAGAGCAAGTGCATACATCAGAACTGAACCAGTTCACGTCACAAGTTAGTTTTGATTAATTTTTCTAGACAAATATTTTCGGGGGAGCGGAAATTTTCCAAATTTGCAGTACATCCATTTTGACCTTTTTTAGATTTAAAAATAGTGCTTTTTCATTTCAAATGACCTTTCCTTTAGAAAGCTGAGCTAATTATCATTAAAAACTTTCTGAGACAAAAAAGTTTAGTATTAAATCTTTTAAGTAACCTGAATGGATTTTTTTTCCTAGTCTTCCTAATTCTTCTGGGACAGAAAATTACGTTTCTGCACAGTCACAGATGTTGCCTGCCCCTGACCAGCATGGAAGCTAGAAGCCTGCACTGAAGCAGAATAAACTTTTTGGTGGGGCTTTTAGAGGGAGAAGCCTGCAGTCTTCTTCTATTCAATGATGTAATCTGGTAAAAAAGAACAAGTCACTACACAAGAAGATAACTACTGCAGCCTTTTTGTAGATGTAGATCAGCTACCTGTTAACACAGCTCACGACTTCTTCAGAAATAATCCTAGCCCTTAAATTGGGAATTATGCTTGCCATAACTGCAGCACACGCATTCAAGAACCTTTTTACTCCCCTCTCATACTTTTAGTGATATTTCATGTGTGTTTTGTGAATGCTTACCAGGCTGTGGACTGAGTTGGTGTACTATTATATTAATGTTTTGAAAAATTCCTGTGGGAGATCCAAAACAAGAGCTGGTAGTCTGTAGAGTAAATAAGCATCAGAAAGACGTGCAAATGTTTATTGCAGAAAGAGCTGTTCTAAACGAACTCAGCTATCTTACTGCAAACACCACAGCTATTTTTGTTACGGTCTCCAAAATCATGCACTTCTCGAATAACATCTTCCAGACTGAAGGCTGCCTGGAGTTTTCCAAAGCACTATGTCAAGAAGATATTTAAAACTTTAGCCCATCAAACTATGGTTCTTCAAGCTTGTGTTTTCCTACCAGCGTATGATACCCACGTTTTGTTTCAGGCCTCAGACAGTCCTCGTTACAGCTTCCTCTTCTGAATGCTCACCAGGCTGGTATGTTTTGATCCTACCACTTAGAGCCTACTTGTTCATGTGCTCTTACTTTTCCTGATACATAGCTAACTAAAATTGTAAGCTCTGCAATGCTGCCTAGGTAGAAATTCACTGTCTACTGGTCATCCTTGTAATGTGCAACTCATTTGTCTTCTCTCTTCAGGATCAGTGCTGACCACTTATCCCCTGCCTTCAACCCAGGTGTTTTGTGACTCATGCTTATCTATGCTTTTTTCTGTAGATACATTTGCAAGTTCAGAAGGGGCTTTCTGAGTGACATAAAATAACCGAACCATAGAGACTCTCATAATATGTATGGATACTTCATTGTATTTATTTGGTCTCTTTTTGCCCAGACTACCCAGACTCCTCCTTTCTCAGTGATTTTCTTAGCTCTGTGATACCTCTGAGCACTGAAGTCTGGTCCAGGACTGCTCAGGAGTCTTTGTGAGTCTTTTTATGTTTCTATCTGTCTCTCGGGCTCCATAGCATTGAAGATAAAGGCCCAATTTCTGACCTCTTTGTCTCCTTGTGTGTATGTTCACCACTGTTCATGTCCCAGCATTCTGCATGCACTTTCGAGGAAGCTTCTTTCAGCCATCCCATCAAGGGACATCAAGGTTTAACAAGTGCCCGTTTTTCTTGGCCTGGGAGGTACATGACAGTATGGATGTGTGCTGAAGCATCCCATGGATCACAAAGAAGTAATAAACTGTGCATGGATAGATTCCTCAAATGTCCACGAGGTCTTAAGCTTCTGAAGGAACCAAGATTGCCAATTGTATAGGTAAGAGTTTAAATCTGTGTTCTGGAGTCATCACCAGTATGCTGGAAATAGGATGAAGAGATGCGGGTGCTGAGGAGTGACAAGAAAGGTCAGAACTGGCAAAAGAAAAAAAAAAATGGAGGGGCGGGGAGGAAGAGGAGAAAGCAACTGCTGTGGAGTGCCCTTTCAACAGTATGGTTGGAAGTCATGACTATAGATTCTAGCTTCTTTCTCCCTCACCCATGCCAGACAAGTTTGATTTATGCAGTTTCGTCTGAGTTTTCTTAGCTAAAGTACATTTGCACTGATCTTATGGTGTTGAGACAAAATCACCGCATCAGTGGCGAGTAACATTAGGACACAGTAAGCTCCTAAGTCAATGTTTTCTGCATTGCATTTTTTGCACGTGGTATGATATCGAGGTTCATACTGTCCTACTCTTCATTTCCACAGAGTGGTGCCTTCACTGATAACCTTGACATACCATCTCTGTTACATAAGAAAACTGAAATCACATGCACTGTCTTTTTCCTGTCTAATCCTTGCCAGTTGTTTTGTTTTGTTCTCCATGCTACTTCATACAAGATGCTATGTACATTGAAAATCTTTGTGATAGGAGCAGGGACAACAGCAGATAAGACTTTAAGCGTTCATGAAAGTTAATGGAACTATGGAAGTGGTTGGGGTGCTGAATAGGTGAGTTCGGAGTAAGAGGAAGCCCAAGAGGGGATATGTTTAAAGTAGGGACATGGAATAATCCAGTAGAAGTAAATTTTATCTTATTGGGAAGATACCAGTTCTGAAGTCAGGTGGCAGAAGACTTAGGAAAGTATGTAGAGGAGGACCTGCTGCAGTTATACACCTTCATACCCAATAGCGTGTCCATCAGTAGTGCTACTTGTGACAGAATCCTGCGTTACTGAGGGGATCACACAACTTGGCATGTCCAAAATTGATTGTGTCACTACACTCTTATTTCCAAGAGATATAAGATTAATTTAGTGGCAAGAGTCTGGTACTGAAAAAATCAAGTCCCAGCTTTGCAGTTGGTTGGCTTTGTCTTCTAGGATAATCCTGTATTTAACCATCCATAAATGAGAATAATTCTTACTCATCTTCTAGGCTAATGAAATGTTTCATTAATTAGTGTTTCAAAACTTCTGCACTATGCAGATACGAGGCACAGTGAAGTGCTGCTGTTTTTTCTTAACGTTGCATACGTACCTTCCTTCTATTTTTTTGTAGCTGTAAAAAAACCTCTCTGCTGCAAGCTATTGAAGCCACATGGTGTTTTAGTCTATCATCCCGTACTAACCTTCCAGCCAGAAAAAAGAACTGAGCCAGACACTGAAACGTTTACAGACACTTTTCCGTAACCGCTGCAGTTAATGGAAACTCTGATTGCTTTAAGAGAAGTCTCCGCTTATGGCTGCGTTTGAATTTAACGTGCCATGAAACCATTCTGACATGCACAGAGCCTGAAGCTTCTGCTTTTCAGACCTTTCTCCATGAAACTGAGAATCCTAATGAGAAATGAAGGCCCCGAGCTAAGGATGTCACACCAGGCCATTGCTGTAAACAGAGCAGAAAATGTACCCCAAGGTGAGAAATCCTCTTTTAAAGATCACTTTGCTGTGGAGGTGGAGGATTGCTGGAGCTTCCTTTAGTGACCAAACCATTTGGAGCCAGGTAGATGTTTTGGCAGCTGCTGTTTGGTGAAGAAGGAAAACCTCACAGCACCTTGGAATATTTCATGCAGCAGTGCTTGGTGGCTGCTAGAAGACCTCCAAACAAAAGCCCTTCCCCTATCAGAGCTTCTCTTGCTTGACCGTTTAATCCCTTCACCCACCAGTCCTTTTTTCCCTCCTAAGTACACATCGACTCAAGGGTTATTAGATGTGCTCGTTAACAACATTTTGCAGGAGTGAGCCAGGTCGGTATGAACTATGGCATACTTCTGATATCAGGGAACACTTCAGACTAAGGTCTGGACTTCATTTCACCAGACGCGTTGTGAGCGCCAACTCAAACGGAGACCAGCACGGGCAGCAGCATGGCGATGTCCCTCCTCCCTCTTCTCGGCAGGCAGGTGAATCCTACCACCTGCAACAAATTCAGAGCAACCAAGCTGCACTCGGTCAAAGTCTGTTTCTGGTATTTGGGTTATTTACAAAGAGAGATTCAGTGTAATGCATCAGATCTAGCCTGAAGTTCCCTCACAAAGCTGGCTCTGCTCTGTGGTAGGCCATTTTTAGAAGGATGGTTGCCACCAACTAGGTATGCTGGTGTGGTCACGAGCTGCCTATCTCGGCAACACCCACTTGATGTGCGCCAGAGGGATCAGCGTGAGGTTTTCAGACAGATCAAGGGTGAGAGGGTTAGATGTACTAGGCTAGCTTGTAATAACCTCTGTTATTCTGCAGGATACAATCTTGAAACAGGTCTGTATCGCAGTATTGTGGAATGAGAAATTCACATGCAGTGAGAACATGTAGTTTCTCCGGACGGTAGCAAAGTTTGTGGACTGGGTGCAGATCTGGTTCGTGCCAATTTAGTGAGGGCGCAGAACTGCCGACTTACCTGAGGTGCTTGCTGCTTCACAGCAGAAGCTTTGGGGATGATTCTGTCTTTGCTAAATGAAAAGGTTTAACAAACTGGAATGCGTATAAAAATATGTCATTATGCACACACATAACTAGATAAATTAATGTGTACTAAATACATATAAAAGATGTGGAGGAAGAGAATTATGTCAGATTTGTGTTGATGTTGTTGCCAAAATTGAATGAACCCAGTAAATGGAACAGTGCAATCTGATCATTGTTGTAATCAAACTGAGTGTAGATATTTTGGCAGAAACTCTGATTTCTGTCAACACTTATTAGTAAAAAACTTGCTCTTTGACTGAAAAACAGTTTTCATGTATGTCACCAAATTTAGCTACTTCTGGACACATTTTCAGTGTTAGATGTGTTTTGTGCATTATGCCAGCTGCAGAAGTCCCAGTTCTCTTTAATAAATAAATGTGAATTATTGAACAGTTGCTTGAACCCTTGTACCTATCCTATCTGGTAGCTCAGTGTGGAAACAGCCTTCTTGTTCTGTAATCTTTTTCATTTATTTCTATGTAGTGGTAGATTTGGGAGGAGAGCGAGCCATACGTAATTGTGTCTGTCTGGAAGAGGATTTGCAGTTTATTCTGATCTCTTATTTGGGGGTTTATTTTTCACGTGTACTCATGTGTTTGCTTTGAATGCAGATGGCAGAAGTAACAGACAAACTGCTCGCTGACGTTTTGGCTGATAAAAGTAAAAATTATAATGGTCACCTGCAGCCAGAGAGTGTCCCTATACTCTGGGTCTTGATGTCCCATTTTACCATGCTGCCTGTTCTAGAGCTGCTTCCCTACGCTCTGCGCTGAGATTTTTCTCAGTCTGGCCTTGACTGTTTTCAGTGTTTAGATGATTTAATTCAGCTGACCCAAAACATATGATCTCCTCTTACATCCTCCTTCCCTGGGTGTCTCAGTTGGTTGGCAGAGCAAAAGAGCTCATCAAAAACATTTGAATTCTTGTTGTCTGGTATAGCTGGCTTATTGCAAACAGAAACCAACATTCTCTCAAAAAGTTTGCAGATAGTTTTGACAAATGTGTTCTCAAAAAAGAACACATTGCAAAAATACATTCAAATGCCTTTGTTTTTGTAGGTTATTTCTAGACCACCAAGAAAGTTTTCGGTTGCGCAGCCGGTATTACCAGAGGCTGTGGAGTTATTAGTAACGTCTTTGTTTTTTTGAGGAGAGGAAGAAATTCAGTAAATCAGATTATTCATTAGGTGGGTGGAAGATCAGTTTTAGAAATTGTTTTTTTTCAGCCTTTCTCCCATAAAGGGAGAATGGGGTTTGGGAGGTGGTAGCTTTGAATACCTAAGAAGAGAGTCATGAATCACCTCATCATTGCTCCTGGACAGAGTGGTTTAGGTGGTTCAGGCATGCAGCTCGGCTATCAGAAATTATGTTCTCTCGTCAAGACAATTGTAGTAGCAGGGCTTTTTTCTGGATTTACCGATGCTGAGTGACAACTTGCCACAAATTCCCTGTAATCCAGAGGGTACTTTTAACTTCGTTACGAGATATGATAGAAGTTGTAGGAATTGCTTAGGAGGGTCTTTAAGTTCATGTGCAGCAGAGCTTCAGAGACTTGGCAAGGGGATGGTCTGCTGAGAAACCTTGAAGTGAATAACATGACAACTGAAAAGGAATGAAAATGCCTGTTTTCTCTTCAGCAATACGAGTTTCTTAACAGACATGGCAGATCAGTACCATAATTGAAGCTTGAAAATTGCAGTAGTATTTACAGGCAGAGCATTTCCTTTTTGCCAGTTTTTGTAACGTGAAGAAGCACTAGCCTGTAGATGTGGAATGGACATTGTAAACAATATTGCCGAATCACTTGGTAGCACATCTCCAAGAAACAATGAACCAAACAGTTTGATTATCTATGAGTTTTGAAGGTAAATGGAAGACTGCTGCTAATTTGGAGTGCTGTACAGAGCAACCGTTGAGCTCTAGTAGCCCATCGGCTTTGCTAGCAACAAACGCATAGCAGATGCCACGTTGTTTGTTATTGTTGACACCTTTAGAAAGCAGAGAATAGAGAACAGATTTTCTCTGTACTACTGGGATTCAAAATCAGTCTTTTGAAAGGTTTACGATAGCAAAGTGTGTATTTGACACGTACAAGAAGAAAAAGGAGTGTTCTTTATGTGCTGTCACCACTACCTCATTGAGAAATGCTGACAGGCGTAGAGTGGAACCTGCAGCACGTGTAGAAATGGAAGAGAGCGCGTAAACCAGCGTGGCGTGGAAGAGGTAGTCAAATAACTAAGGCAACTGCAGGAAAAGGGGCTTCTGGTTTAAAGCTCTGAGAGAGTGAAGCACAAGAGGAAGAACAGCTGGGCGAGATAAGCTGCTGGGCTGAAAAATATCGGGGGGAAATGGGAAGGTTGGGGCACCCTTAACTATTTGTATGACAGACTGTAGGCTTCATTAGTAGTTTTGCTTATTATTATATTGCTTGGAGAGAGGTTAAAATACATACTTGTTTAAAAAAAAAAAAAATTGCTGGATTAATCATGCAGTCGACAGTGTCCTGTGTAGAAGCATGTTACACGGAGCTGGCCCCCTTCTGCCGGCATCCTGTTTCTTTTTTGGAAATTATGCCATTGTCTGTGTGAGACTTAATTTCCAGAGTATCCTGAATAAGGTGAACGGTGAGAGTTTGGTTTGCATTCCTTTCTGGTTTGATTAAGCTTAGCCTGTTCTCTGGGCCTTGGCTCTCTATTACATGTGGCATCACATGGCAGCAGCATCCCTGGCAGCCTGAATTTAAAAATACTGCATTTGACATCAGAGAGGCTTGAGCCTGGATGTCCTGAAAGGAAACAAATTTAACACACTGAAGCAAGATACTTTTCTGTGCAACATGCAATTTGGCCTGTGTTACAAATAGGCAAATAGGTTACTAAGAGAAGATAGTACTTGTATTTGAATAGAAATAGTGATTGATCTGGTTGGGATAAGATTACAAGCAAGTCAGCACCCTGAGTTTTAAGGACATTTCAAATGGCATCAGGAAGAAATCACGCAAGGGGAGATTCCGAGGGTCACTGCTCAGCAGCTGTGATTTGTGACTGAGGAATGGTCTGGCTGGGGCCAAGGCCCGGTAGGATAGGACGAGAGGCAATGGCCTCAAGTTGCATCAGGGCAGGTTTAGATTAGATACTAGGAAAAATTTCTTTACTGAAAGAGTGGTCAGGCATTGGACCAGGCTGCCCAGGGAGGTGGTGGAGTCACCATCCCTGGAGGGGTTCAAAAAACATGTGAATGTGGCACTTTGGGACACGGTTTAGTAGGCATGGTGGTGTTGGGCGGGTGGTTGGACTTGATCTGAGAGGTCTTTTCCAACCTATGATTCTGTGACTCTCTGATTCTATGTACGCGGCCGGTTGACAGTACCGAGATATTCAAGGCTCTGTGGAGGTTAAGTACTTTGATTTGGATTTTCTATAGGTCTTTTATTGTATTTGCATATGGAGTAGCTTCTGTCTGTATCAATTTAATCGTTATTCTTAGGAAAGAAAGACTGAAAGCAAAATTTGGGAATGTCACAGACCTCCCTAATCACTGAAGCCAAGTCTCCTAGTGCTGCAGGCAGACCGTGGAATAACCCCTTTGATAAGCTGATCAAACCCCATCTCACAACGGTTATCTCTTGGCGACTCTCATTTGAAAGGCTGTCCTAGAACCTAATTTCTTTTCTGGTTGGAAATCTTTTTCTAGTTCCTGCTTGAAACACAGACATGTGCTGTTTCTTGAGCCACCGTGTCGTTTTGGTTAAACAGGTTGTCTTCCTCCCTGGGGTTTACTGTGATTTGTGTATAGACAGCAATTATATCCTCCCAGTATAATGTTATTACTGGTTAGCCTCAGGTGAGGAGACTACATGGCAAACTCACCCCAGCGTTAGTGGAAATACATTCCCTTACAAGACAACATAAAGTAGCTCTAGAATTCGGAACTATGCGTTAAAGAATTTGAAGTGGTGACTTTCAGTGCTGATAAAGCCCGTGTTGATTTCATTCCTCTGATCAGAAGCGATGAGTCATTCTTCTGTTGAAACCCAGTCCTGTGACCTGTCAGCAGCTTCTAGGAGAGAAGAATTTCTGAAGAAATACTGTCACTTCTGTAGAGCTGCTTGTCCTGGGGAATCCGAACGCAGGTTGCAAAATTACGTTTAAAACAGATAGGAAGGCGATTTGTCCGCTGGTGAAGCTCTGTCGCGGCGGTGGATACCGTGGTTCCTTCGCAGAGCGTTGTATTACCACCATGAGAACAACTGGGGGGGAAGATCAGATTTCCTTAAAACTGCAGGGTAGACTCGGGTGTTTTGGAGGAGCTGCTGGGACAGCTGTTGTACCTGCTTCTGCATGGAGGCCTGCGAGGGTGCCTCTTCCTTTTTGTCGTCGTTGTCGTCTGTTAACTTTGCAGCTCCCTCAGCCACGCCATCATTCCCTGGCGGAGCAGGAAGAAGCCCTGACAGCAGCGCTGGGTCTGCTTTCCTTTCCTTTTGATTAATTTAGGCTTTCTGATTAAATGACAGCTTTCCCCACTTTCAGCAGTCACTCTCTGACAAGGCAATTTGTAGGTGCATTGGCATTATATGATTAGGATGAGCACAGTGAATAATAAATGAGCGTGATTTATTTTGAAATTTAAACAGATCCTCCTCCCAAATTCAATGTTCATGCTGTTTTCGTATACAAAAATATATTTTGTTTGCTGAGCAAGCTAATACTCAGTGCACCTTTCAAGGATAACTGCTGCCATGCAACCATGAACACAAAAGACAAGATATTAAATATCACTGGGAAATTTGGTCTGTGTTCCTGCAAAAACTAAGCTGATTAGATATAAAGAAGGAAAAGTCAGAGTTCAAACAGCTCTTTTGGTGTTTCCGTCTTTTGCCAAATCGGCTGATTATTAAATGTCGTGCTCTGGTTAATCAACAGCAGTTAATGTCCAGCTACAAACGTTAACGCTCTCAAGCTCATGGCTTACAGCCCCTCCCTGGGTGTCCTGACCCAGCTGTGAGGAGACAGGCAAGGACCAGGGATGGACACAGCTGCTGGCATCGCTGACACATTTTATGGGAGTATGTCACTTCTCAAGAGGTAATTTCAGCAAACTTGAAATGCTTGAAATATGTGGGTTAACTTAGACAAAATAAATAAACCACGGAAAGAACACAGGCAGAACATTCTAACAATTGATTTCCAGGTTTTGGGAGCAGAATATTTTGGTTTTTTTCATTTTGAAATGCTTATTTTGTTTTCAACAGCGATATTGATGTTATACAATATAAACCAAAAAGACAAAATTGGAGTGAAAAGTTTTAATTGCTCTGAGGAGAAAATTATTTATTTCAGTTTTGTGTGGGAAGATTCAAGAGTTTTGGGATTCCTTGTTTCTGTTGAGGGTGGGGTGAAGTGTTAAGGACTAGCGTGTCTCTGGGAGCTGCGGGTAACACCGGTGCCAGCTGCATCGTAAGCGTGTACAGTCCCCTGGGGCCAAGCTGAAGGATGAGCAAGATGAGCAAGGAACTTTCTGGTTTTATGTGACGCTACGGTCACTTACAAAATCGTATCTGGATGCGATAACTCCTCTGGAGAGGCAGCGATATGAAGCACACAGGTCCCAAAGCAGTGCATTTTGATAGGTGTATTTTCAACCAAATGTTGAGGAGAAAGAAGGACAAAAGAGTCTCTTCAGCAGCAGAAGTAGATGCATGTAACGGAGCGTGATCAGTGAATTGTCACATACTGGTGCCTGATAACGGACTAGTTGCAGCCCTTGATACTCGCCAGCAGCTGCTGCTTCAGCTCTGGAACAAATAAGATTTAGAAGCCCCTGAAGTTCTCAAGACTGAAGCCGAAACACGCTCACCTAGCTTGTCATCTTCTCTGGGAATATTCTGAGCAGATCCTGTCCTCATCGAAGCTATTCCCTCAAATGTGTGATTTCATTGCACTCTGATACTTGTTTTGCTTTTCCAGAGGTGAATGTTAGAGCAGTGTGTGGTTCTCGTTTGGTAGTCAGTTATAAGAACAAACCTGGGGTCTTCTCATGCCACATAGGAGACTCCTGGAGGGGTTTCATTTCTGTTCTCACTTTAGTTTTGTACGCCGCACCAATTGCCTTCGTTTTGAAAAAGCCTGTTTGGCCTATTAGTCTTCTATTGGTTTGTTGGTCTCAGGCCTTTAAGCCTGAGGTAAACAGGCAGATTTCCTTATTTAATTTGATAAATGGGTGTGAATTTGAATAGGGCCTTGAAAAGAAATAAAATGTTGATGGAAGGCTACTACCAATCAAGAAATATGAGGTTTTATGGGCTTTTTTTAAAGGCGTGGTAATAGAACACTGAAATGCCATGAAAGGGCTGGCTAAGACGTCACACCCAGATGGTGGTACATGTTCATCTGCAGACATCTACAAAGGTCACCCAAGCTGTCATGCCTGTATCCACGGTTCTGCGATTCCAGTGTGCTTGGAATGTATCGTGCTGATTCATGAACTAGATTAACTTCTTTGTGAAACTCCTTAGGATCCTCGCCAATGATAAATAATTCTTAAAAGCATTTTTTTTGTCCTAGATAGCTCCAGATGATACAAGGCAATCTCTCAGACTGAGTAACATTATGTTTCAGACCTTGTTAAGAGTATCTTTAGACCTCTCATGTTCAATCTTGTTAATAAGCTGCCCTTGATCTGCGGCCGTAGAACTGGGCAGCAGAACTCATCTTCTTCCAGGGAAGTGCAGCCAGGAATTACTTCAATGGGTACGTGTGATTGCTGTTGACTGAGAAATAGCGCTTTCTATGCATGGGGGGGGTGGGAAGTCACGGTAGGGAAGATTACAGTTCATGATGGGATTTCATTCTGATTCACTGAAGCTGAAGGGAGGGACAAAACTTTGCCAAGTTGGGAACTCCCCTGTTAGAACAGAGGTGGGATTGATGGATCAATGACCTGAAGCGCGGACGTCAGGGTTCAGTAACGCTGTTAATGATGAAATGTCCTGAGCACTAGTAGCTGGCTTTCCCGGAGTTTAAATGCAAGGGATTGTCTTGAAACTTGTCCCTTTTTTGTGACTTGATACTTTGTGTGCAGACTTTTTAATAATAAAACACAAATTCCTGCCCAAAGCTCTCTGCCAGACTTGGTGATTTCCAGGGAAGATCTACGGAGAGACTTCCCTGTGGTACACAGGGACAGGAGGAGCCCGCCCGCTGCCAGGACTCAGCAATGCCCTGCCGTTTCCTCACAGCTTCTGACTCAGCATCTCAGCCAGATAACCCTTCCTCCCTGCTGCTGTGAGGCTGTACCTAGGCTCAGAGCTCCGGCCGTGGCTGGAGCTCAGCTAGGCTGTGTGTCTCCAGGAGTGCTTTCTCCTCTAGCACACGCTTCACTGGAAAACTCTGTGTGCTCCAAGAGGCTTTGAGGACCTGACACGCTGACCCTCAGGTTAGCCACGATGGCCAAAAGCCAGTTTTTCCTGGTGGGCTGCAGCCCTTTCTGAGAGCTGGCATTTAGCCCTCCTGCTTGGAAATGTAAACCTCTCTAGGTTAAGCATATGTTTATTCAAATTCTCAGGAAGCCGTGAGCAGAAGTATGCATTTTTGTCCTGGATTCTGTCTGCCTGTCTTCAGGTTTTTGCTTCTGTGCTGCTGCTGTTGCTGTATGTGTTGGTTAGAGGCACTCCGACACTGGGACAGCCGTACTTGAGAGGAGAGTGTATTGACAGAAGTACCAGGAGGTACTATACGTGCTAAATCCCAAGAGGCTGGAATTAAAACACGATTGCCACGAGAGCAAAGGGGTTGAAATGGGTGTCCTTTCCACAAGGGTGTGCTACTTACAGGGCAGGCATAAGGATTTCTGTTTCATTCTTTTCACATTTCTTGTTCCAGTGTGCCTTTTTCCTTTATGAAGAGAGGAATTAGTTACAATCATAAACATTAAGTTTATAGTGGGCATAAACCACAGTCAAATTCAAGAGTTTAAAAATCTGTGTACTTGCAGAGCTCTGGATACATTGTTAGCAGTTAATTCTTTCCCCTTTAATATATAACCACCCCCCAAATTCATACAAGCCATGACTTAAAATAAGGATATATGTAAATCTGGACCTTTCAATCCAAATTAATTTTTGCTTTTGGCACTGACTTTAAAGTCAGATTTTCAGGTAGTTGCCAAAACTGTGCAGAATGTCAGTGGATGAAGATGCTTGCAGAGGAATGTATGAATACATTCAAGCGCACATTTGCACATGAAGACGCTGTAACTGTCTCACCAGATGTTAGGTGAGTGTGAACAAGTGACAATTTCTGCACGCAGGAACTGAGAGCATTTACAGTTAGTGAGAAAGCGTGTTTTCTGGAGGTTATTAGGAAACATCATCTTAGATACCGTGTTAAGACAGCATCATCTCTAAGTTGAGTTTACGTCTTCTGTTTCTATGAAAGCTTAGTAAGAATTGACTTCAGGTTTCTGGATCTTTTTGCTTCTGCTTAGGAAGTTGTATTGAAAATCTTTTTGTCTGTTATCCTCTGTATTAAGCATCCTTCAGTATTGCAGTGTCAGCCACAGCAAGCGGGCTCTACTCCTTGATGGCTTCCAAGGAGAAGCAAGTCCCAGAGGAGGAGTGTGGAGGTGAGAACAGAGCAGAGGCAAAATTTCCCTTGGTTGCTCATTGAGAGGGCTGATCCAAGAGCCAAATCCAGTTCTTATTCTTGGTTTCAGCCCATTCATCACTAATTAATGATCCTATGCACCTCGTTTTCCCTGCCACTGACCAGTTTTAAAATATGCCGTCATTTAAGAAAAGAGCCTGGGTTCTCTAGGACCTGCTTTCTAGCTCTTCTGTAGACTTCCTAGGGCAGGTTGCAACCGCAGCCCTCATGGGGAAGCTGGAGGGATTCAAGTGATCTTGTGAGTTTAGCACTGCTGGCTGCTCCTGGCACAGGTTTGGTACACGTCATGTTCCTGAGATTTGAGAACGGACTTGGATCCAGCACGTGCAAGTAGCATTTTTTCCAAAGTCATTGGGAATTATTCATTCCCAGTAACTAATATTCACTCCCTATTCTGCTGATGCTTTGTACTGTATTTTGAGGAGGAACAGCATTGGGTAGCATTTGCATATAGAATGAAAAGGATTAAAAGTTGTATTGTGGGGGTTCTGTGCTGTCGCTACTCGGGATCAGATCTTCTGATTTAGAAGTGGAGAAACATGTTTGTTTGTTTCTGACGTAACAGCCAGTTCTGAGAATGTGGTCTGGGAGCCAGGCTGGACCCTTCTTGGTTCAAGTATGTATTCAAGTAGAATGTGTTTTTCCGAGACACAGTTAGACCTTTATTAACAGTTTTACTGCCACTGCTTAAGATACAGAGGAATGCAGTTTCTTTTCTGGATGCAAACAAATGTCCTTCTTTGTTGTATTTTAATAGAAATATTTCATTCAGACTCATCTGAGATTCTCTTTGTTGTTGTTGTTATTATTTTTACTGCATTGCACTTTTAGGCAGCTGTTTTTCAAAGTACTTTGCTGGTCCAACTAGTCTGAGGTACGGAGTGAGCCTCTCTGCTGTGACTGGCACGCTGATCACCTGCAGCGTTGTTCATGTCAGATGAGATTTGTAAGTGCTTAGGGACCTTGTAATGAGGTCAGGGATATTTCTTTTTCTATTTTCTACCTGAGGTGGTAGGTAGACTTGAACAAGCTGTCTCTGTTGTGGTCATTAATTAGGCAGATTTCCTACTGTGGCTAGAAGTGGTCTAACCACCAAAGCCTCAGGACCTGGGGCTCGGTTTTAGGACCTAGCTGCAGATTACAGCCTCCTTCCCTGGATAAAGACTGCTGGCCTCCTCCCCTCACATAACAATAGCGTATTCCCACAGAGAAAACCCTTTTCTGGGTTGCTGGGCCTGCTCACGTCTACAGCCGTCGCCTGGCTTTTTATGTTGGTGCAAAAGGAGGTAACCTGCAGTCCGGGTAGCCAGCTGCCTTCGGTCACACCTCACCTCTGTTTTGGAGAGTTGTGCTGCGTAAGGGGCTGTGGGATTTCATAGATTCTGCAGGCAACCGAGTGGAAAATATGGTTTGGGTTTTTTTTTTTTTGAATATTTCTAGGTATGTTTGGCTCTGTGTGTTGGCACTCTGAAGTACAGCACATAGCAGCTTATCGCCCATCAGGAAATGAAGAGGTGCCACTGAAGCTGATACACGTATCCAGGGAGAGCTCGGACCTGACTGAATACCAAAGTACTGTTCAAAGCTGATGTAAGTTGGGCTGGTGCAACATATAGGAATAAACATTGCCCAAGAGAGCTGTGTAGGAACATTGCCTTAGAATGGGGAGAATCCTTTCATTCGTACCCTTCTTGGGGTGAAACACTAACATATAGTCACATGTTGTAGGTTCATTTTTTCTTCTCGTCCCAGCTATTTCAAATGGGGAATACTTTGAGCAAGCAGACTTCAGTGCAGATGGGGTGTGCAGGTCTAACGATCGTGTCTGTGGAACTGATCATGCTGGTTTAGTCCCAACAAAACAGGTTCAAATGCGAGTAGTTGTAGGTTAATGATTTCAATGTTTAAAGTATATCTTTATATACTTTTCTTCATCACTCGTATCCCCAGCAAATATGTTGGGTTTATACATAGGTTTATTTCATATTGGTTTATACAAGGTCAGCAGCTTTACAGAAAGCAAATAAGCTGCATCTTGCCACAGCCACGTTTCTTGACTTCTGTGCAGTCAAAATCTAAACTTTATGCCCACATGGATTTTTAAATTGTTACATGCATACGTAATGATTTTAAAAGGGCTCCTACAGAGCGTTTGACGTTTGTTTGGGTTTTGTTTATATTACTAGTAGTAGCTGACTAAAGATATGTCAGTGTCTTCTGGGGAGGCTTGTCCTTTATGCACATATCTGTTGGTGCACGTGTAACAATATACTTTTGTCTTATTTTGTAGCTCGCAAGGTATTTATGTTGCTGCCAGCAACATAACACCCAGCCTTGGTCTAAAAGCATTAAAAATTGTCTCCTGCTATAATTCTCCAAAGTTTGAATATAGGCATTGAACAATACTCCTGATGGATGTTTTTAAAGTGATTGAAAAATTGTGGATTTCTTTTCTTAGCGCAGAAAAGCCAATCAACTTTCCTAGTCCCAAGAAAATCCAGATTCAGTTACCAAATCAGCGGCTGTAACTTCAGCTCCAATAGGCTACTTACAGTTTGTCTCAGTACGAGATTGTTTTGCAGATGGAAACGATTAGCAATAAAATGTATTGTAACAAGGGAGCGTGCTAAGGTTACGTAAGTTCAAAAATAGACAGTAAAAACACTGTCATTTGCCTTCTCATACAGCTGACCCAATTAAAAATGCTTGCTGTGCTGCATCACATGAGCAGCCATCCTCTCAGTTCTCTCCACTTCTCTCCTTCAGTCTCCGTCCCCTTCCATTCTTTTTCCTCTCCTCCCTTATCTGTCAGTTCTTCCCAATTAATGTTTGCATGTCCCATCTCAGCCTCTGCTTTTCTGTTTCCACGGGAAATACTATATTCCTTCGCTGTGGTTCTCTGAGAAGGGATGTGCAGAGAACATGAATGCCTGGCAGGATTCTCCCCGGAGTGCCGTCCGTGCCGGTTAGGGAGAAGCGCCGCTGTACAGAGCGGGGCATACGTGCGAGCTGATGTGATGGCAGGCCTGAAGGTTGCTCTTTGTCTTTCCTCCAGGAATGTCCAGGCAGCAAATGAATTGGTGCAGAGGGCAGGCTTAGTTAATGATAAATCGTACTTTTCCCTTCCCACCCAAGACATAGGAAAAGAACTTCTCTCCCACAGCAGGAAAAAGGCAGTAGTGAATGTTGGAGGTAAGGAACATCTCGTTTGCCTGGCAGTGCTAGTAGCAGATGTTCCCTTATCCTCTGTTCGGGATAGCTGCTGGGGACAAAAGTATACGTGTACCACAGACAGTGTGTTGCATTATGGTAAGCCTGAAAAAGCCGTTTGGAATTGGCTTGCATTTGTGAAGGATGTAAAAGTCTGTGGGAAGCTGTTCAATGAAGTTTTTAGTTAACAGAAAGGATCAGTCCACTGAGGAGGGGGAAGACGTAAGATTCCTCCAGCTTGCTTCATCAAGTGTGATTTTCTGACAACCCTCTGTCCGGTTAGCGATGTACAATAACAACTGTACAGAAGAAAAAGATCAACTATCTTTCTCATTCAGGGAAACATGAGTAGGATAAACACCAGAGCTTCTCCATGGAATCCTCGTGCTTTGTTTTTGGCATCACAACTGGCACTGCGTGGGGATATCGGGAAATAACTGTCCACCGTCTTTTTCTATGCATGAATTGCAGAAGACGAAGGATTATGTGAAACCAGCAAGTAATAGGGCAGGTTCAAAGCAGCCAAAAGAACTTGGCTTTTAACATGTCCTAGGATTCTTCTGTGGAACTCTTTCATGCAGGGTGTTGTGGATATTGAGAGTTCACGGCGGTTCAGGAAGAGACCTGGCTCATTTACAGAACAGAAAGCCACTAATGGCCGTTAGGTGCGAAGCTCCTACCTGGGGCTCAGAAAGTCCCTCAGCTGAGACTGAAGTGCTACAAGAAGTGCTCTGCAGAAGTACTGCTGGAGGCTTGCCTTCATCCTGGACTCTTCGCTGAGCAGCTGCTGTTGGCCACCAGGAGAGCCAGGGTGAGGGGCTAGGCACATCTGTCACGGAACTGCAGCCCAATGTGGTTGCTGTATTTTTATGCTGTCATTTCTTTCCTAAGCCCTTATTGCTCTCAAGTATTGCTCCTGTTATCAGCAATGTGGACTTGTATTTAAAACATGATGGCTGCTCCTGATTCAAGCTGACAATTTTTATAATACACCCAGCCTCATGTGGCAGCTAATTGATCCAAGTATGTCTCTTTTTCTTCTTTTCAGTGACTCTTATCTTTCTGGGTTCTTTGATGGGTTGCCCACCTTCATACAGTAGTGGCTACGAATTTCCGCGCACTTCAGGCTTTTTTATCTCACAAGATTTTTGGAGAGTGAGAAGTCTTGACTCTGCCACTGTTCCTCGTTGTCCTGGTTCTCTCCTTTTCTCATTGGGTGTCTGGCTCTACGTTGTGGTCTTTGACATTTAGAGTGCAATTCAGCTGCCTAAGCTTGGGCATGTTGTGCCATTTTAGGCACCCAGAGTATCCTATCTGGGATCTAGGAGAGCTTTAGGTTTTAGTACATCTGCACTGCCTGGACATTTTGAATTCTGTGTTTCCTTCCTTCCTTCCTTATTGTCTTTCTCTGTCTTTGTTCTTTATTTTTTTGTACCTCTTCCTTTTATACTTTGCCTTCCCTTCATAGTTTTTTCTTCATTCTCCTCTTTTTCTGAATTTCTCTTCTTTTCACTTCCTATCAATGTCACCTTCTCATGCCCTCTGCCTTCCTTAACTTTGTTAATGTGGTTGCCATCCCTTTTCCATCCATGTTGTCATCTTTCCATCAGAAAGGCATTTTGGAGTAGAGGAGGCACCTTCAGTTTGTGTGCTGAAATGAGCACGTGGATTGCTTAGTGAGCTCTACGTGCATGTGTGTGACTAGAAACTGTTGGGAGACTGACACGTCCCGAGGAGCTAAATTAAAGAACAAAAGAAAATCTTTAACTGATGACTTTGGGCCTCTCACATGCCCACTAGCTAAGCTGCAATTGGGATAATTCATTAATGAAACAATTTTCCAATAATAGCTGTTTGTATTGAATCAGCTGCATCTCTGTACCTCTTCCTTCTGTCTGCCTTTTGTTTACAGAGTGACTCAAATGCTGTAGGGCTGGGGTTTTTCTGAGTGCCTACCCAAGCATATAGGCTCTGTTACAGGGTGGAGGGTGTGTGAGGTGGCTGTGTCAAATAGGCCCTCTCTTCAGCCCTACGCAAGCAGGGTCAGGGCAGCCTGGTCACAGAGCAGACAGGAGCCCAGAGCTTCCTCTGAGGCGTCCCCAGCAGCCACCCCTTCCTCGTTCGCGTCACACCCCTGCCTCCTCTACCCTGGGAACCACGACAGCAAAACAGCTTCAAATCCGCATCGCCGAGGAATGGGTTAAAATGTTTTCGAACTGCAAGAGTGAGCATGTGTGTGTGTGATCCCTCCACAGCCACCCACTGCCTGAGCCCCACAGGGAAAGTCTTCGCTCTCCTTATATGGGGATCTTCTTTGCAGAAGACAGTGGTCAGAGATTGAGCTGGGTCTGTGTTCAGTCTCCCTGAGCGCACAGTGCTGGCACCTACGGCATTACAGCCCTGCAGAGCTCAGCACAGACTTTCCCCAAGGCGAGGGGGGGCCGGGGGGGCAGGGCAGCTCAGACACTACTGCTCTTAGCAGTGCCGTGCAGTGACAGAGAAACCTGCTGGGTAGGATCTGCACTGCTGCAGATTTTTTTCAAGACTGGTAGATGAGTTCCCTGTTTGAATACAATGGTATTACAGATTCACTGCTCCCAAAATCTTTCTTATATTCCTCTCCGATTTTTTTTTTCTCTGATTGCTTGGCAGGACTGGGCAGAGGTGTGCGTAGGAATACCCACACATACACTCCGCTCAGTAAAGCTGGCCCGCTCGTTAGCGCAAGGCTATCTGAATGTGCAGGGGGCTTGGGATGATTAAGTTACATTTCCTTATATGGGGATCTTTGTAAGTGCAGTTTTGTGGTGATTCATGTTTTGGCCAAGGTTTGGCCTTGAGCCTTTTTCAGCTTTTTCATTAATAAGTCTTTTGCAATCAGTTGGTACAGCTATCGAATGAAAAGTGATGCTGCACTTTTTCCCCTTCTTGCCTGCCTTGACCTGTGCAGTGCTGCATGTTGTGCTGCTGGGTAAGGAGAGAAGCAGAAGTGAGCCAGGACATGAGGGTGGCTGGTGAGTGCATTTAGGACTGTGGGCCAAAGACCTGCTCACTCATTTCCTTAGTATCCTTCTACAGAGTGACAAAGTGGCTGCCGTCTCCCCGGCTGGTCGGTCAGAGCCCCCAGCTTCTTGTTTAATTTCACTGCCGTACCCAGGCAGGGAGAGGCTGTGGTTCATCTCAGGGCCACAGCCACCCTCAGCTCTCTCTCCCATGACCCTGCTCCCCCTCCTGCTGCCTGGGGTGGTCCAGGGGTGCATCCTGGTAGGCAGTCATGAGCTGTGCTGGAGTTTGGCTATCCCAGTCAGGTCTGCACTGGAGGGAGGTCCCTGTGGCTGCACGTTTTCAGCATGTTCCTCTGGTTATGCATTTTCAGTATGTTCCCCTTGGAGTAGCTGCGTGGAATAAACGCAGCAATGTAGTTTGTCCTGCAGGCTCAGTGTGGCAGCTGCCTGGACCCATGGCATTGTAGAGAAGATATGTGAATGCACGTGCTGTGGAGGGGAAACTGAGGATGAGACAAGAAGAAATCAGAAGAGCTGGCAAGCTGTGTGGCATACCCACTGCCAGCCCTGGGCTCTGGTGCATTAATGACTCTAACAGCTCACATGCTTCCTCTTCTGTTTGTTTTATGTTCTGTCCATGTTTTATGGTGTAAATGCTGCTCCTTCCACCCCCCATCCTTTCAGTTTCCCTGTAAAAAGTATTAAATTGAAGGAAAAGGTAGGTTTTGCAGAGACTAGAAAGCCTTAAAGGAGCCTGCCAAGAGATGGCAGTCCATTCCCTTCTCTTAGATGTGAAGAAGAGGCGCTGCCCCCATGCTGGTGTTTTGACTGGAGAAGCCGTCACAGAAAGCCTCACCATATGCATATGCCACGCTGTGAGTGGGCAGACACATGGTCACTGTGCCAGGTGTCCACCAGCAATACAAGCACACCATCACTTTGCCATTAGAGATACATTCACTAAGTTGTATTTCCTAGGTCAGATTACAGTTGGATCCTGCCTACTCTGGGCCCCCTTTCCTGAGGATCCTACACTAATTTTCTGCTGCCTTAAGCTGCCGTAGCTTCAGTAGTGTCCAGCAGTGGTACTTGCACAACAACCAGTTCACCTTGGAGACTTAAACACTGCACGAGAGCTGCAGGCAACTACAAAGTGAGCCGGTGGGATCCAGCTGCTGCCCTTCATTTCCGTCAGTGAGCAGTGACTTCCAGCTGATGCTTTCCGTTTCCATTGGTGATGAAATTGCTTCATCCCTTTAGAAGGGCTTGAATTAATTTCTGAGGGATTGGGCTCTTCTCATCAGCCTGTCTGTGACCCCTGGCAGTACTAATACTGCAGAACCAGATTTGATTAATTATTTGGCTTTTAAAGAAGATTCCAAGTCTAGCTGCAGCTAGATTATTTGCAGCTGTTGCCAACGGTGGCAGGAGAACCTTTAGCAGAGTGGGATGGGGTTGATGTTCAGCTGCACATACAAGGATGGTATCTCTGCTCTATACGAATAAGGTATGGGCAGTGCTTTTTAGCTACACTGAGTCTATTCACTAGTGTAAAGCAGAAACGATCTCATTTAAGGTCAGAAAGTTCTCTGTTTGATTCTCCAGCAGGTACGGAAATCACCCAAGTACTTTCAACACTTGAACGAGAGCATTCTTCATGGATTCAAGTTCAGTCGTGCGTAACAGGCACAGTTCTCTTACTTTTGAGAAAGGGGGAAGAGGATCTTTGCCCAGGAGCTCGCGGGGCTCATTGACAGGGCTTTAAACTAGAGGTGAAGGGGGAAGGGGAACCTATCAGGCTTGCCAGTGACAGGCTAGGGGAGGAT
>Ga0065711_1033939_pt1 | contig 24548 bp, 5 predicted proteins | sample Hoacrofraction12_FD_59098 | JGI IMG/M metagenome (GOLD analysis project Ga0065711, IMG submission 59098) | Hoatzin crop microbial communities from Cojedes, Venezuela - Epithelial fraction 12 v2 (version 2) | ecosystem: Host-associated > Birds > Digestive system > Esophagus > Crop | place...
AAAAAAAAAAAAAAAAAAAAAAAAAAAGCTGCACAGAAATCACCAGGTAGGATAAATTTATTTGGAGACTATTTAACAGATTTGTTGTCTTTGTCTGATTTATGAACTGTGCTACTTAATGTTCAAATCATATGCTGCCATTAAAAGGTTTTCAGTCTATTACAGCAGCATCCTGTAATTACATTGAAGCACATGATGATAGTGTTTAAACCTTAGGAAGCTTTCCATGGAAGTAGTGCAAATAATTACCTGTGCATCCATGCAGATTTAAAAAAAAAAAAAAAAATCGGTACTGCTTGGTGGTTGAGTTTTGTGTATTCCAATTAATGATTTTAGATTTGACTTAAAGTTCTGAAATTGTTTGGAAGTAGGCCATCTCATGCTGAGATGAAACATCAGGCCATTTTAAATTAGATACCGAGCATGCTCATAGAAAGTACCCACTCTTTTAGATTTTGCAGTGTGTGTCTCGGTTCCCTGTTAGTAGAGCTGTCATTCAACTGAAGTAGAGGAGAGCACAGCATGCCCTTTTGTCGTCTTTCTATCAGTGCACATATGATTTCTCTTGGAACTGGAAACTTGAGATGTGAGACAAGCCTTGCTGTTAGATCACCAGTGTTTTTGGTGAGTTGATATTCATCTCTTTCTAATGCCTTTAGATATCTCAGATAAAACTCAGCTTCATACTTTTCTCTATTCTCTAATAATGGTATCTATTTGATATGGCTTTGCCCTTGCTCACTTCAGTAAAATAATTGTGGTACATATGTATTAATTTCTTTACTGAGAAAGAATTGCTTTTTTAACAGGAATGCTAGGCTGTTTCACTCAGAAGTCCAAAAGATGGGCATATATCTTTTTTCTTCTGACTTCAAATTAGCTGTTTTAAATACAGCAACAGTTCTTCAACTGTCATTTCTCAGTCATTTTTCATTTTCTTTATGTTCTTAGTAAATTGGTTTAAAACTTAGATTGTTTTGTGTGTATAATATTTTAAAGGGAGTTTGAGTAGTTTTTCGAAAGAGAATTCTATTTAGCTAAGACAATGCTGAAGGATATTTACAGTACTTGATTTCAACACACATTTCTAAACAGGGTAAGTTAATTGTTGTCAGCTGTTAGTTTTGCTGATAGATATGCGTGTATTTCCTCTTTAATCAGCTAAGAAATAGAAAAGGGCGTCTCCTATTTCTTTGTTATGACTGAGATTTTGCACTTTGGTAGGATATAATAGGAATTTCTGAACAAATTTACAGTCTTTATGCAGCTAATATTTGATACAGCCTGACATTTAATTAACTTTTAATTAACTGTTGGAAGGCAGGATATATGATTCAAGGTATTATCAAAGCTTAGTTCTTGCACTTGATTTAAAATCTTATTTTCCTCCAAAAGCATCTGCAAAATATGACTTTTAAATTAATACAATGCATTTAGCTTGTAGCAAAAAGTCAGCTGATAATGTATTTTTAAAACATCTAAACTGGGGTTGTAAAAACCAGTGAATGAATTGATAAAATCTTAACGCCCCCCTCCCCCCCAAAAAACCCCAAGGTGGTTCCTAATTGCACTTTTCACTCAGTGAATAAGGAATATTTAAGGTCATGATTGAACTTCATGGGTGTTTTAAGTTTTCATTTGTGACATACTAGAGTTACTTCCTAAAATACATTTCATCGTTGTATCGAGATTGGAGGTCTTAATTATAAAACATTCACATATATTTTTTGGGTTGGGGAAGGTTGGTTGTTTTTGTGAGCAGATACTCTTCATCCTATTGTGATTTAAATAGTCTTCTGGATAAAAGATGTGAAATACAATGGGAAAAACTGCCTGTCAGTGAATTCACTGAGCCTGACAGAAGAGATTATTGCTAAACATAACCCTTGTTATGATTCCAATTGACCTGATTCGTAGGAGTAAAATCAATAAACCCCTAAGCTTCATCAATCGCCTTGGCAGTCCCAGTTGGAAGGGGACAGGGCGGAGAGTGGTGTGTGTGAATCCTGAGTACTTGAACATCAATTTGTTCGACCCCCTGATACAGGATTCTCGGCAAAATGAGCTAAGTGGGAGTAATAGTTAAGATTTTTGTTAAAGCCTGAGGATAATGCATTTAATTGAGGCCTTGCTGTGGCAAAGGGCTGTCATAACCCATCAGAAAACCTGCACTTTGGCTGCCAAAACAGGATTCTAGCGTGCGGCTCTGACAAATGATGAAAGAGAGACAGCGAGGGGCAACTGCAGACCTGTGTAGTGCAAAATACATTACTATGCTGACTTGTTATCTTCAAAGCATGTTATTTCTAATAGGAAGTTTTTACTCTCGTAACTAGAATGTCATTTCATAATGGAGGTGCCTTCAGGTGCCATGAGCTGTGTGTCTTGGAGATCTGGAAAATGCTGCAAAGCTGTACAGATTTGCCATAGGACATCTGCAAATGAGGAGCAAACCCAGAAAACTTTAGACCTTACAGGAAAGGAACAAAGAGATGAGAAAGGTAAAGACTTGCGTTGGTGACTGCAGAGCAAGCAATGGGCATGGCAGTGTAAGAGGAACAGAGTTAGAGAAGGTAGACACGTGCAAAGTAGCCTTTAGCTGTTTTGGCAGTGTGTGTTTATCACTGTGAGCATGTGAAAATGTGAGATTTCTTGTTTGGATTGCTAAGGAAGTTTGAACTTAGTATAACGAAGATTAAAAGTAGAAAAAGTAATATTTTATAGGTTTTTATAAAGGAACAATTGTTAGTCTTAAGGAAAGCAGAAATTTGTAAGTGTTAAACATCTCAAGTTATTTCTATAACCTTGGTCCTGTCTGTTTTACTCTTCAGAATAATGTTTATCCTTTGCTTTGAACGAAGTGCTGACTTTGGTTAGTTTTCCAAAAACAGGAATTATTATATTACAGTTATAAAAGCTAACTTAAGTTTTACAGGGATGATACTGTCTACTCTGCAGGGTTACTCTTGTCTGTACCCATTTTATTTTGCATAGAAGTCCACTTTTGGTCATGGGTAGCATACAGGAAAAATTTGGCTTGTTTTTGCACAGAAACAGGTGAATTTGAGATCTTGGAGAATCTGACACCCTGATACTGCCTTTTGTTTTGCTGTAATTTTACTCTGTGTTAGTCTTGTGAATTTCTTTGTATATGTGTGTATAGAAATATGCAGAGAGGGCCAATGTGTAGAAGGGCTTCTGGTTGTATAAGCTTATTCAGAATGCACTTCAATTGCACTGAATTGAGAACTAAAAGGAAAAAAAGTTTTATTCAATTTGAAGGAATGTTATGATTAAGTCATTTTACACATGCCAGTCATCAATAGGATTTTTTTATTATTATTGTGGATCAATATATTGTAACTTGCAGTAAAATACCAGAGTGTAAGGCTTAAATTCTTAGGACTCTGCTAAGTAGACCTGTCTGGATTTTCAGAAACTAGGTCTCTGGAAGGATCTTTGAGGTGCCCATTCATGTGACTGGCAATATAAGGCATGTAATTTGCCTTGTTCAGTTATTTTTTGAAGAGGATGAAAAGACTGATTCTGTGTCCCACGTGAATAAAAAGTTGCTGACTTGTGTAGCATTTTCATGAGGAGGCCAGTATACCCTTATGAATGTGGTAGGGACTTTAGTCATTTTGAGGAAGCATCACTGCTGAAATAAAGTTTAAATAAACTGTGTGCTGCTTGAATTTTTTAAATATAAATGTTTGTACAGAGCTAAGGAGGGAAAAAAAATCAGAAAAGATTGTGGAAGTTAGGAGTGTGGGGTAAAGGGGAACCTCTTGTGTGTGTATGTATATATATATTAAGCTGCCTGCCAACTATTTTTGGAATGATTAGAATCTATTGGACAGTGAAGGGTCAGTCTTTTTCTGTTCACATTGTCTTCTAAATGAAGGATTTTACTACTGCTGACAATTGCAGATACTCAGTTCATGAGCCAGATGGAAAGCCTCTGACAATTTTAGACTGAAGTTTGTGTCTAAAAGCATTCTGTATCAAATCTTGACCTATTTTAGACAGTGTGCTACAATCTGTTACTTCCAAGAAAGTAATGCCATTTTTTAGTTTCTTTTTTTAAAGAATGGAGGAAGGAGTGGAGCTATGTTTCACAAGCATGATCTAAATTTACTTTTCCAGGTGAAAAGAAATTGCACACCGTTACTCATTTAAAATAATTGGCTGTAATGGCAGCATTGGGTCTGCGATTTTATGGAAAAATAAAAAAGACGTTATTAGTTCTTTCTATATGTATGTAGTATAAGTTGAGAAACAGATTTGTTAAAAGGAAAACCTAAAATGTTTTAAATAGATTTATTTTTTAAAATCTTCAGGTATTTAGTGGGAAAGTCTATCAATAAAAATTTAGCAAATGATTTTGTAAAGGAGTGTTGGGAGCTTTACATTTGCTAAAAGACAACCAAGAGTAAAACATTTGCTTTTGTAGGTCAGAATTTCCAACCCCACAACAAAGCACAGGGAAGAGAAAAGGGGAAAAAGAAAAAGAAAAAAAGTTTGAGGATGTTTCTCAAAATAGTGCATAAGTTTTAAGTTTTTCCATGTGGTTTCAGCCTAGTACAACATCTTTTGCCTTATGTATCTACATGCATCTGTATCTTTAAAGAGATTCTGGAATACTGTTTTATGCTCCAGAGAACATCAACATTTGAAATATTTTTAGGATATTCAGTCAAATGCACACTTCAGTACTGTGGCAGGGAGACAACAGCTTAGCATTTAAACATCCCAGTAGCTTTAAGAAAAGCAGAATTGCATTATGCATTTCTAAAACTAATCTGAATTTAATGGAGGTATGTGCCATACAGTGACTTATTTGTTTCTAAGCCAATCACAAATTTGTTTTCTTCCAAAGCATGACGATAAAGAAGAAAGAATGAAAAGTTAGTTTTTATGTACTTAAGGCTATTTGACAGGGTTTGAATGCAGTTCATACCAACCATGTGATACATTCTTGTCCAAAAACCTCAAACACCAAAAGGTTTCCATGTTCTATAATTTCCTATTTATATAAAAATTATTAATGAGTAGTTCAGTATTTAAAGTTTGTTCACAAATCTGTCTGTATTTATATTTCAGGTGCTCTCATTGCATCTTTTGCTTTTAAATATAATAATGTATTCATGTTTTTTCCAGCGAATTGCATAGGCTTCATAACAATGTTGGTAGATAATCCCTCATTTACATGAAAATTAACATATGGGCAATTATATAAAGACTTTAAAATTATCAAAAGCATGGTGTTTAGTGACAAAACTAAGTAACACACTTAGTGGAATGACCTTTGATATTTTAATAGAACAGTATTTGCTGCTGAGTCTTTTTTTTTTTAAAAAAAAAAAGCCAAATTAAGTGCTACCCATGATTAAGTTAAAAACAAAAAAGCAACAATGGCTGTACTGCACTATTTTAAATTGTATCAGTTCTTTATGACAAGATGTATTTAGCTTATGATGTACATTTTGGGGGGAAAAACATCTTGAGAATCAAGAAATGCGAAGAGGTTTTCAGAACTGTCATTAAAAACCAGGAGATCAGTACAATTTTGAACAACTTCACTGAACAGAAATTTGTGTGCTGTGAGACCTTGTTGGGAAATCTAAAATAGACTTTTTCTTTGTTTCTCACTGTTCTGAGAAATAGTATGAAACTCCCCCCCTGGAGAAAATAGCCTGAGACGCCAAGGTTGGCGTATCTTAGCAGAGAACGAAAAGGCATGACTCAAACAATGCCACTTTCTGTATTGCCATATCTTTCATCATACACTGCCCAGTACATTTGTTTTCTCTATGACCAAAGACAAGACAGATATCTTTAGTGGCCCTCGCGTTGAGGCTGTCAAGATAAGTACTTCAGTGCTGCCTCTCAAAGCACCTCAAAGCACAGTGTGGTTGTAGCCTTGAGGTGTGTCCTTCAGAGGCAGCTGGAGCTACCTGGCTGGGGCAGAGCCTGGCTGCTGCTCAGGGGGAGGCAGGGTTTGCACAAGGGAGGAGGGAGAGAGGAAGTGGCGGGAGTCAAAGAAAATAATTACGAGAGTGATGGAATTTTACCGGATCCTTAAAATTACATCCTAAAATGTATCTTACAGAAACATCTGTAAGATGTAGCTGGTTACAGTTGGCCCTGTTCAAGAGGAAAAGGAAAACCAGTTACTGAATGACTTAGAGCCCTTTGCCATATTCCTGATGATAAGCAGTTGAGACCTTTCTTAACTGTTCCCTGGAACTACTGAGTGTGATTTTTAAAACTGATGCTTGATAGGTTTAGGCTGAATTTAATTTCTAACTGCTGCAGTAATCAGAACAGGTCGAGAACATTCCCCACAACCTTCCATTACAGTATTAGCATCTCACAGTCTCAGTTGCATTCAGTTGCTTTAATGATGGAGAGTATTTTATATCATGATAGTACAAATTGGAAATGGAAAGAGATATTAAGGTCACATAGAACATCTAACGCAGCAGGAAGTGAAGCCAAAGGGCATATCCCTGGTGCAGTTAGCTTGATGTTGTGATCCCTGAATGACTGTCAGTGAAATACCTCAGGTGCTGAAATGCATGTCAGTGCAAATCTGCACCTGGCCCCAGAGGAAGAAAAGCCAAATAGCCCCAGAGAAACTTTGCTCATGCGGCTGCACTGTTCTTGAGCTTTTTAGCTACCAGCTTTGTGTTATCCCATCTAGAAATTCCAGATCACTCACTGCCCGTTCTAGTATCTTAACATGGCACTGCCGTATAACGTAGTTTAAGGTCCTTACTTCGTCAGCTTGGCACCCTGAGCACTAAGGTGTTCTTGTCCTTGTTGTGTCTTGTAGTGATCCTCATTTGCAGGATATATTCAGATGGATAATGTGATCCATCAGATGAGGTTTTTTTATTTCATTAACATGTCTGTGTTGAAGTAAGAAGAGTTTAGATTTTGTTTAAATAGAACTATTAAACATATTAATCAGTGTGGAACTTGAACAAAATTAGTTATTTAATTTCTTCCTCTTTTTATTATAGTGACACATCTATTAGAGCAGTAATGTGTCATCTTCTGACAACTGTGTTGAAGTGATGTTGAGAGATTCTGACTGCAGTCCCCTCCTCCATTTTCACATAAATTCTGACAACTTCTGCTGTAAAGCTGGAAAAAAAAGTCTGAGAACTAAATGAAAGTGTAATAACACAGCAGTCAAAAGGAAGAGGAGCTAAGAAGTGTCACAGTCACTGCAGTGTCAGTGCATGGGGTGTGTACATATCTGAATATGTAAGTCTAGCCAGTACTTTACATTAAGCACCACCATGTTTTATTTTCTCGAACGCTTCTAGACTTTCTGGTCCAGAAAGCAGTTTAGCTTCCCAGACTGAATTTTTTTTCCCTTGTTACGTCCACAGTTTTATTTAAAAAGATAAATGAAAATCGTAGAGCCATTTCCTTGAAAGACATTGGAAGAAAAATATCCTTAATAGTTTTAAAATGTTTCCAGCTGGTTCTCTGCAAAGCCTCCGATACCCTTGTAGCATTGAGGAAAAGCTTACAATTTGGAAGACTGGACCCTTTTTCAGTGAAAGGCATTTCAGTCTGTCTGCAAATAGCATACGCTTTTTCTCTTTTTAACTTGTGGGACTGCTTGCACACACCAATAGGATTCTTACTGCAAAAAAACTAGGCATTGTGACTGAAGAATACACGTCCAGTTCTCTACAGCTTTCTCTTATGGAATGAACGTAGAAGTATAGTCAAAGAATTACAATAACAAGTAATAATAATCAGTAAGACCCTGCTGCTCCTGATCTAGAAAGTAAGTTAGCTGAAGGCAGTAGATTCCTTTGCTGAGTCTGTTTACGTGCCAGCCCTTACTCTGGATGCAGAAATCATAATTTACATATGTTACGGTTTAAAGTTACTGACAAATAATTCTAGCATGTCATCTGTGTTAGAAACAGAACCCAAATAGGTAGAATAAAGAAGCTTATAAGTTTTAGCTAGATGGTCTTTCAGATTGTGCCAAATCCTTTATGACTTTGGAGATGGTTACCAGTAATTCTGTTTCTATCAAAATATTAAATTCAGGTTTTCTGACAGGCAGTATTCACTTGTGCAGCCAATAGATGTGGATCATCAGAATTTATTCTGCAAAGAGCTGAACTATTTGGAATGTGAATCTTCCTATAATTGTTAAAAGAAATGTGTCTTCTCATCTTGAGTTCCAAATATTTGATATCCCAGTTATTTCTGAGATATCAAAAATGACTGACCTGACAGTATTTTCTTTGATGTACCTCAGTGGAGTGTGCTCAGGGAAACAGTGTCAGTGAAGCTAAATAACCACTGTGCACCGGTGTGAATACCTTCAAAATCATTAAAAGAGAGTGGGAGAAACTTTCTTACAAATCTTCTGCTTGCACTGTCTTCCTAATCCTTGAGGAAAGTCTGCAAAATGCATTTGAAAGACAAGCGTAGGAATGAAATTCAGAAATCCATTAGATGTTAAATTTCATGAACTCTGTGGTTTTATAACACATAATTTTCTTGTCCACTTCACACATCACACCCATTATGCTTTTCCATCACTGTTGGCTTCCTCACATTGAATTCAGATTTCTAAGACTCTTAGATTAAAAGTCACTTTTCATAAACAGTATACAAATTTTAAATAGAGGTCGGTTGTTGTTAGATGAGGCTAAATTGCATATTAGGTGCCACCAATATAAGCCAGAAATATATGAAATAATGTAATGTTGCAGTTAATCTTTGAATACAGAGACTGCTACTTACCTAAGTGTTTACTGTATCTAAGGTATGTCCTCAAGGTTACACTAAATGTCAGAATTATTTTTTTAAATACCCATTTGGTTCACCTTTCAGGAAGTACTATTCTTATTATGCTCCCTTTTTAGAAAAAATGTGAAGCTTACGAGAGGGGATACATCAGAATGCTGGTAAGAGTGGGCAAGTGATATCTGTGTGGCAGCAGCTTTCTCTGAGATTTTGATTTTTTTAAACAGAAGATTGCTACTAACACTTCTATCAAAAATATTTTTATTTTTAAAGGTTGCCTTGTTTCTTTATCATAACCTGGGAAAATGCCTGTCAACTGTAGGATTATAGATCAATTTAAAATCTGTTTTCATTGTCAACTACTTTGTATTCATCAGTTCCTAAAACTTTTTTGCATAAATATGGGTTCAATATGAATGTTGATTTAGACTCCTTGTTTATTTTTTATAGAACAAAAATTTCCTGTAAGTGCTAGAAATTTTCAGTCTGAAGAACCTTCAAGAACAGTATTGCATGAGCAAGTGATGCTTCTTTAATGGCCACCTCCTGGATTAAGCTGTTTTGCCACTGGAGGGAGCAGAAGACTGTCACAGGCTTCGGGGAATGGAGGAAGAGTGTTTGCTGTTTCAGAAGATTCAGGTGTTAGTGCTGAGCTGTGGGAGACCGTGGGTCCTTCATGTCTGGCACATGCCTGAAATTCTGCTTTACGGTGAATAAAATTCCTAGATAATTGGGTTTCAGGGTTGATTTTACAAAGAGTTACACTCTGAAATTGGACTGGATTAAACGTGAAATATATTTTAGAAAAGGAAGGGAATAAAATAGCCTCTACATTATTATTAGTATGAAGAGTAGATTGTGACTGGTGTTGGCTTAAAGAGAGCTCTAAAATTCTTTGAAACTTTTTGGTGCAGCTGTGCCTAGTGGCAAGCTCCTTCTCAGCATGGGAGCGCACTGTGAGTGACTGCACCGCTTGGATTGAGGTGTGCTTTGCTTTATTTAATAGAAGATGCTGTAGCTGAGCAATGTGTATATTTTTTTGAACTAATATGTGCATGGCTGTTGCTTTAACAGATGGTTGCTTGAATCCCGATCTTCCAGAAGTAAATCTAAAAATCCTGTTTTCTTTGTCTAAAAGCATTGGAAAGGAGGAAACAGTTTCATTTCCATTGTTTCTTTTCATTTTAAATGCATAGAATCAAAGGCTGTAGGCAAGTAGGGTACTATAAACACCTTACTCCAGAAAGACTAGCAACTCTAAATACTGACTGTTTATTCCCAAGCTTATTTAAGGTTCGCTGTCAGTGTTTATATGTCACTGTAACTGAGAAAAAGTGTCTCACAGGCGGTTTGGGCCTTGCCATCCCTCTAAGGTTGCTCAACTGGTAAAGCTGACACTGCGCGGAGGTTCTGCTACATATATCTTAACCTGTTTGATGTTTGGGGAAGAACAAGACGTTCTAGTTCAAGGCAAAACTGAACTTTCCTTTTGGAAAAACTTAATTTTGTCCTGTCAACAGCATGCAGTAAAATTCATTGATATCTTTGTTCATGGTGTGTAGAACTTAAACTAAGCAGAACAAGCTTAAAGAAATACTAGAGTAAAACATCAACACGTTCAGTCATAGATTTACAGCAATTTCATGGATAAGCAGAAATACCAGAAGCCAGCCAGTAGGTCCTGGGGCACACCAGCAACCTGAGTTTGGTTTCAACCAGAACCAGTGATGTCTTTTCTGTGGGGTCAGTTTTTGTTTTGACATATGTAAGCTGCTTCAGGTCCTCCCCCCGTTGTATTTTGTCATGAGTTTTTTAAATAAGATACACGGTTGTAAGTTATTTTCGGACTGGTGTTTGAAAGTGGTGTACTTCATGAAAGCTCAAGATTTAAACAGAGCTTGCCCATATTACAGTGAACAACCAGACGTTGGGACCCTCTTGTTCAGCTGAATTTAACTGTCGCTTGATTATAACAAGTAACTCTCATACATGCTTACACTTGTCTATCAGTATCCACAGAATGCAATCCGTGTAATCTGTTACTCATCTGTTGTAACAGTCTGCTTCTTTAAGAAATTCCTTCAGTAAGTAGAGAGACTTTTCCTGTTCTAGGTTAGGTGGGCATCATTATAATCCCTTGTTTTTGAAAGAAGGTTTCATGGTCTGGTGCAAATGAGCAACTTGTGGTTTTGTTTTTTCTCTGCAAGGAAATAAAATGCCTCATTGCTACTTAGACAAGTTACATGCGCAAGCCCATGGAACCAGGCAGTATACATCTGAGGGTGCTGAGTGAGCTGGCAGAGGTCACCATGAGACTGGTTTTTATCAGCATGGGTAACCCTGATGACTGGAAAAAGGCAGACATTGACGTTTTCAAAAGAAAAGCAAGGAGGAGAATCCAGGAAGCTAAAGACTGGTCAGCTTCACCTCTTTCCCGGGGAATATTGTGGAGCAGATTCTCATAGAAACCATTCCTAGGCTCATGACGGACTGGAAGATAATTGGGAACAGCCAGCATGGATGTATCAAGGAAAAATCCTGCTTGACCAACCTGACCATGTTCTACAATGTCTGCCTCAGCAAGTGAGGGGAGAAATAAGTGAATGCCACTTACCTTTAGCAAGGCTTTTGATGTAGTTTCATGTGGTGTCCTTGTATCCAAATGACGGGGTATGGATTGGATGAATGGACTACAAGCTGTGTGAAAAACTGGGTGCATCATGGGGCTTAAGGAGTAGCAATCAATAGTTTGAAGTTTTAAATGAGTGGCTGTTTACAATAAGTCTTTCTTGGAGTTGATACTGGGGTTGAAACTGTTTTAACACTCATCAGCAAGTTAGGCCGTGAGGCAGAATGCACCATCAGCAAGTTCCCAGATAACACCACCCTTGGGAGGAGGGATCGGTATGCTGGAGGGCAAGGCAGTCATTCACAGGGACCTCAGCACACTGTGGGAGTGAGCAGACTGGAACATGCTGAAGTTCAGCAAAGGCAAATGCGCAGGTGGAGGAGCAGCATCCTGGAAAATGGCCTGCAGGTCCTGGCCGACAGCAAGCTGAACGTGAGTGTTGTGCTGTGACAGTGATGAAGGCTAACCGTGTCTTGAGCTGCCTTGGTGAAGGTGGTGGTTATTCCCCTTAATCCATGCCTTTTGAGGCTATCTCTACAATAATATGTCCGGTTTTCATCACATCAGTAAGAGTGAGAGAGAAACATGAGTGAATCCAGCACTAGCACGGTTGCAGAGCCAGAACACATGATGTACAGGAAGGAGCTGAAGGAGATTGGTGTGTTTAGTCTGAAGAAGAAAAGGCAAGAACAGGGACATAATTGCAGCCTTTCGTTACCTACATGAGCTTTGTAGAGAAGATGGACTCTCTTCAGAAGTGCACAAAGAAGGGGCAGGAGGCAATGGTCATAAATTGCAATAAAGTACATTCTAACAGGTTAAAATGAAAATAAAAGATAACAGTAAAAAAACAAACTGTGATGCTGTTGAGTGGAGAGAGGCTATGGAATCGTCATTCCTGAAGATTTTTGAAACTCAGCTGGGCAAGGGCCTTTGCAGCCTGACCTGGTATTGAATTTATCTTTGACCCCACCAGGGGTCTTGTCCACCTTACATTTTTGTATGTCTCATTTACATGGAAAATCTTTTTGATTGAAGGTTTTTATACAGCACAGTGCTTATCCTGAGACTGTCTGTAGGACAGCCTGTTGCATTCATCAGAAGCGCATTCCCTAAACTAGACGTCTAAAGACCTTAGTAATAATATGCACATAAAACCCTGAATTCTCTGGCAAATATAGGTAAGGTTGCCATGTGGTTATCTGTACATATGTACCCAGAGCAATTTTATTTTCCCCTGCTCCTTTGGCCTATTATCTTGTTTTGTCTTTATATTAGCTTGACTGAAAATCAAAATAATTTTTCTTCTAACTTAAAAAGAGCAAATTAGGTTTACTGGAACAGTCCATAACTTCAGGATAGTATGCTCAACAGTGACAAAATGTGACCAGTTGCCCTACTCTAATTTAAATTTTCAGAATTGATCTCAGCTATCTTACATTTTTATGATATTAAACTATTTGTTTAAAATTATAATGGTTCAGCACTAGGTGTTATCTCAGTTTGCAGGCCATTTGGAAGTGGGGGGTTAGATTTTGCTGTGAAGTAACTATTTTTTGTTTTTACTGAAATCAAAAACTGGAAAATGGCAGAAAGGTGGTGAAAGTTGGTGTTATTTAATACTAAGTTTTTCACCTGTTCAAAATCAGTCCTTACCTGATGGTGAGCTACAATGTCTCAAACCTGTTAGTTCTTCTCTCTTCCAGCTGCCTTGGTCCTGCTTGTCTTTGTCTTCAGGCATCATGTGTTAATGCTTTATCAAATCTCAACTCTGAAATCAGGGCTGGAGGCTATTAGTGAAACTTAGATTCTTCTGGAAATAGCACAGCTCTTGCAAAGGGGGGCATTAATGCCATGGAACTAACAGGAGGTTAATTACTTCTGTGAAGCTTATGGTATGCTAACAGAAAGGGAAGAAATGTTTGCCAACTTAATTTCAAGCAGTGGATCAATTTTGTACACGAAACATGCAAGCAAGTGAGAAAGGGAAACATAGTCTCTAGTGTCAACCACTGAAGACATGACTGGTGGTAAAACTCCTGAATTTTTCAACTGATTTCTGCATTGTTAGATTTTGGCTTCAAGTCTTCTGTTCCATACCTTTCTGGAAACACCTCTGTTCAGGTTTTGCACTCCAGACTTCTGCCATTGTAAGTGTGACAGATGAAATTGTTTCAAAACAGGTCACTTGCCTTAACGGTTAGCACTTGTGGATTTTGAAGCCAACCTCTTTCTGACACAGATAAGTGTGATCTCAGCCATTAACAAGACCAGCCTCGCTTTAAAACTCTTCATTTCCAATTTACATATCTTGGACAACTTTTATCTGTTCGTTCTAGCCTCACGTTTTCCTTACCTTTCCTAGTGTTTTATCTACACAGCTTAGAATCATCTTTATGTACTGTAGTCCTGTTCTACTTCATACTGCTTTGCCAGGTGAGGCTTATTCCTGTAATCTGCTCTCTTAGAGTGAATTGGTAAACTTGTATTTTTCCCTAGTTTAAACTAATAGGGATAACTAATTGACATAGGTACATTACTTAATCATATTCTGATTCTACTGCCTTTCAACCTTTCTCAGATTATGGACCCATTAGAAAAGCGACGAAAAAAAGTCAGCGGGAAGTGCAGACTTCTCCATGTTTTATCACAGAAGTAGTCACAGGACACAGAGGTAGATATCTCAGGTTAGAACCATCTGCGTGCATACACGATGCCCTTCACTTTCCTGTCTATTTTGCAAAGGATATTTTGTTAGTTAGGGGTATCATCTTACGTTTGTACTCCTGAATTTTGTTCCACCATCGTTCCTGCTTCCTCTTGATCATCCATTTCCTTCTGAATGAAGCTCATCTATTTCACATATTTTATCAAATACAGCACGTATGTTCCATGATACCCCTTGGCTTTGTCACCATCAGACTTCATTACATATGCCTTTCTTTTCAGTTACTAATGAAATACTAATTTTAAGTTAGTACTCTGAGCGGGATAGAATTCTGGAAGTCATCTTCTGTGCGTCACTTGGTTCCTGCTTTTGCATTTGGCTGCTTCTCTTTAACCAGTTTCTTCCCTGCCTCTATGGCAGCCTGCTCCCAGGCATTTTCTGTTAGTTCATTCTGCCTCCCAGCTCCCATCGTTGATACTGCTTACACTGAAAACTGAGGAAGAACATTACTCAGGTTTTGGTCCCCATCTTGGCTAACGCCCATTTTAACCCTTTTGTGACTGCATACCAGTTTGTTGGTTTGGTTTTTTTTCTCAGTCCTTATTCCTTCTGTCAGAAGAACATTTTCAGTGTCTAACTTGAGTTGCCATTTCTTTACTTTGAAGGCATGTGTTCTTTCTGGTTTGTTCTTTTATCCTTTCCTTAGAATTTCTCATCTTACTCATGCTGGATCGTTTTTAAAAAATAGGGATTTATCTTGTGAATTTTGAACCTTTTGCTGCAAGATTCTTCTCTTTACAGGTCTCAGATAATTTCACTAATTATAACGTCAAAAAATTTCTTCAGTACTGAAAGGCTTATGCTGCCCCCAGTCCAGTTGACTGAAGGCAGTACTTTCCCACACAGTGCCCCCGGTGATTAGTAACCAACTCTAAATTAGCATCCTGGAGGTTCAGGATTGTTGAAAATCTGTGGACTGTCATATTTAAAGATGTGTGATGTTAATTTGAAAGTATTCATGAAGATAATCTTCGATGCTTATGATTTTAATATGGAAGATCTCTGTCTGTACTCTAGTCTAAATTTTGGAATTTGTAGAAGACCCCAGCCGTCCCTGCAACTGCAGCTCTAGTTTTTACTTTTGCAAAAGTGAATTTTATGTACCACATAACTTATTCATACTGTTCATCTCCTTTTGCTCTGTACTTTTAAAGCAGAATGTTAGTCTATCGTTTTTCTTTCCTGTATTGAAATTTTCTTCAGTACCTCTGTTATGATCGTGCCTTTTCTTTCCGTGGTATTCTTCACAGTGTTTATAACTTCACATCCTGCATTAGTAGTTTGGATGGATCCATTTCAGTATCAAAGTTCCTGATCTTGGCACACAAGGATTACGTTTTTACTGAGTATTATTTTTTTTCTTTTCATCCAGTCTCCTCACCTTTTGTTTCCCAGTGGAATTAGGCAAGTGCTTGCTGAGGACCTTAGATTAGAGTCCACTGTGCTTCCAAATACTCCCTGCAACTGGGACAAGGCATGCAGGGTGAGAGAAAGGATGGTGGGACAAACTTTGGGGCAGAAGGAGGTAGAGAGAGTGAGAAAGGCAGCCCTGCTGAGGGCTGCCGTGCAGAGCTGGGGCATTCTCATCTGGATTAGCTGGAGCCCTGTAGACAGATGCCCAGTGCTGTGCTGGTCTGGGCTTTGCCCTTCCCCTCCAACTCAGGAAATGTTTTGTGACTATTGCTGCAACAAACAAAAACTTTTTGGGTTGAAGGTAAATTAGAAAAGTGTATTTAGGTAACATAGCCAGCATCTGTTCTTTTTCACTTTTCCTGACCGCAGTGTTTTGTCTAACCCTGTGACATGTTCTTAAAAATCTTTACTGTTGGGTCCTGTTGAAACTTAATCCTGTTGTTAAATGCTATGTCTTCCATCATCTAGAGTGTAGAGATTTTATTGGTAGAAAGGACTCGATGATTTGGAGCTGCAGTAAGATTTCAGAAATGCGTGACGTCACTCCGGTATCAGCTTTCTGGGAGGCCAGTGATCCTGACAGCCAAGTTGCTTTTTCTCTGGGTCGGGGTTGTGCAGTACTCATTGGGGAGCAGCTTCCGAGAGAAAAGGGTTGTACCTCACATCCTTGTCTGTTTTTTGTTGTTGGTGTGTCAAGCTTTTGGTAAGGAATGAGTTTCCCTGGAGGCTGGTGAGTCATTCTTATACATTTTAAAAACTGTTTTTCTTTAGACATAAATCATTTCCTCCTCCTTTGGAAAAACACTTTTTTATTTTTTAAAACCAGCATTCGATAATTCACAGTATGGACAATGTAGCATACAACATTTGTAGCATTCAAGTTAACATTTTAAATAGAAACTTCATTTTAGGCAGAAATTAAGTGTTTACTGATTTATTACTTACTGTAACTATGCCTAACTTCCAGGATTTTTATTCAGACATGCTTGTCTACTAGTTCGCATGTCTAAGAGATTGAATGTAGCAGGAATTTGAGCGTTTTTTAGTTAGCTTGCAACACTGAATGGGAAGTACTCTCCAAACAGACACTTGTAAGTTACCTTATTTTAACATACGGCAATGTTAATGCGTGTAGAGGGGGGGACCAAATGGAAAACCAAATGCGTTTCCAGTCAGTATATGTGTATGTATGTGTGTTATCTGCCAAGCTGTATGTTTATTTCTATATGAACGTCATATATTGAGCTGCAAAATCTGTCAGATATTTAGGAAAAAAAAAAACAACACCCCAACCCACAAAGCTGTATCTGGTGGTAGCTTAAGTTTTAAATAGCTAAAATATACTTTAGTTTCTACTTTGTGGTAACTGTTTTCTCATCGCAGAAGAAATAAAAAATGCATGCCTCCTTTTCTTCTCCCTAGCACTTCAAGATCTAATTGTGAAAGTGGTGCAATACTGTGATATTTGAAAATCTTGGCAGATTCCAATCTTTGAAAGGGTTTTTGTTTTAATATGCAGATAATCTTCCATATTATAACTAGAAAATTAGAGCACACCTATCTACACAGAGGTATTTTGCAAGGGAAGCCCAGGGCTTTGCTGTGCTGCTTTGGTTTTGGTTTCTTTTGGTGTTTTCTTTAAAAATGACAAGACTTGATGGATGAATACATGCAAAAATTCCTTATTCATCTGTTTGAAGGTTCTGGGGAGCAGTGAAACTCATCTTGGTGAAAGTTATATATTGCTTTCCAGCAGGAAATAATTTCCAGACTGAATTCAGATGGTCTGAATGAGAGCTCTGGGTAGCTACCTGGATAGAACATGTTAGCTTTCAGAAGCCTGTGCTTAGGATAATTTAATTAATGCGTCAACTGGCAATTTTTATGATACAGTAGTATGGTGATGATATATTGCAGATACAGAATTGATATCATATTCATGATTACTATTAGCATAAAAGTTCCTTTGTAGCTGTGACTCTTCATGTAGGTGGTTGACTCCCAACTCAGAACCAAGAGCAGTGAGCTGTGGGAAATGCTTTTTAAGTTATATTGTCACAAATAGACCTGTTTTCTGTGTCATTATAGTTTGCAAATAAATTTTAATGTTAAACTTAGGTACATGATCATGTTTCATTTCAGTGAGATGTTTATAATACCTACTTGGAGTTTTTTTAAAGCTTGATAAGTTATATTTTATTACCAGGTTTATCACTGTTTTTTAGTGCAGTTTGGGCTTAGCTGAAATAGGTTTTTATAGGCAGTTACATGAGACTGCCTTCAACAATGTTTAAAGTGTGTTGTGCTTTTTGATATATGTAAACCCTATTGAATGTACTATTAACTGGAAGAGAATAGAGAAGTTACACACAAAAATGAGGTGTTGGTAGCATTTTAGGTTAGAAGACATGTAAGTTGAATGACACAGCTATTTTCCTGTTCTGTTGACAGGAATTTAGGATTGTGTGTAAATTTCTTAATTGTTGCTTTTCTTTACCAAAAGAAAATACGCAGTTACACTTCTACATTCATCAGGATAGCTTGCTTAAATCCTTTCCAGGAAAAAAAAAAAGAAAAAGGGAGTGGAATGATAGAGGCCTTTCTTAAATGTAAGTAAAGATACTTATTACATCAGTTAGCTTTATCACATAATTGTTAATATGAAGCTTTCTGGTTTTGTTGGTTAACTGAACAGCGCTATAGTTAGATTGAGTTACTGTGGTGATGGCTGGAATTTTCCAGTTCCTTTTTCCTACCTAGAGGAGTAACAGTCTTGCTCGTAAATTTCCCATTCCCTTGTAGGATTAGGTTTATTTAAAGGAGAGAAGGATACAGTTTAAATATCAGCAAGTGCTTTTTAAACCTTAAAGTATAATTTGATTGAAATATGTGTCTACCTAATAGAAGCTAAAGGAGAAATACATTGATATATTTAAAGGTGACTGAATGGAACTGCTGGCTTTGCTTCTGAACGGAGCCAGTTGTATCAGTCTGCCTGTTTTACGGGGGGAGAGAGGGGCGGAGACAGGGCTGAAATATGTTTCTTCTAGTATTGAAACTCCCATTTTATCCAAGTAATATGATTCCTGAAGGAACACAAACTGTGAGCATTCAGTGTGATCTGTATTTTCCCTTATCTGACTTTAGAAACAAATTTCCTTCATGAAAAGAGTGAAAGCTATCATTCTGCCAGAAATTTTCAAAAGCTGAAAGTGTGGCATTTATTTTGAGGGATGGAGAGAGGAAGGGGTGAATTTCTGATTTCACCTGAGCGGTGAAATAGTTTAGAGCAGTGATCGCCAAACGAATTTTTACCTTAAAATACCTTCTGCCTCATGCGGAAAAGTATGAGCAACATCCGTGGCAAGGCATTACCACTTGTTCGCACTTGCTTTTCGTGCAGCTGATTAATGTATTGCTTGGTCGTAACATCTTACTTTATTTGCCTCATACATTGCTCTGTTTTCATCTTCCAGGATGTTCTTTTTTTGCACAATACTGAAAACACTTATTTTGTGAAGACCATGTTTGCTTCTATAAAATAAATACTATGGGATCAGACTTTTAGCTTAGCATTAAATTATTAATAACTTAGTTATGGAGCAATGCAAATCATTTTCAGGGTCGGAACTATCCATGTATAAAAAAAATAAATTTTGTATGAAGTTGAGCTAGCAATGTATATTTTGGCTTGTGCATTTTTTGCTCCTTTGAAATGCATAAAGTAGGTTGAATTGTTTGATTTGGATGTTTATGCCTCAATTATCACCAGGGAAAGGGCATGAAGAGAGAGGAGGCCGTGGCATGCCTTTTTGCTGACCTGTCACTGGCAGAGTATTTTCAGTCTCCCTGCCCGAGGCAGCCAGGGAGCAGGAGCAAATTGAGTGTTAGCACACCCTGCAGTCAACGGGCTTCTGGAAACTTCCCAGCCCAAGGCAATAATGCAGCCAAACTCCCTACGTTCATACTTGAAAGAAGAGTTATTCAAGTGGCATTTTCTTTTCAGCATGGATGACACACTTTTATGCCCATTTTTCATGTGGAATGAGAAGTTGCTGGTGAATTGTCTTCCCCATGACACCAGCCTTCCACTGTTAAAATTCCTGAACCTTACTTTATGAAGCTTAAATGGGATAAAAGGAGAATTAATAATACTCACAAATAGTAGTTAATTCTACCCAGTGAAGACCTGGATTATAAAGTTGCTATCTTTAAAGTTGGCATTGCTTTGTGGTCTCTCGATTCTTACTGAACGTTCAGTCCTAAACAAGATACAAAAAGATTTGCGAAGGCTGTGTCCTCAAATGATGTTTTTTATTGTAATGTCCAGCACTAAGGAGCAACATTATTGTATGTACAGCTCTAGACAGTAGCCTGTATTAGATGTTGCATTTCTGTGTTGATCAGAGCAGTCATACACAATAAAAGACTAATAAGGAGTTAAGAGCTGGTCTGTGATACTTGTTCCGTGATCCACACTGTGCCTGAATCTGTAGTGGACACCAGGAATCTGGCTTTATAGCAAACAAACAAGTGAACAGTGCGCTTTTCTGCCAGGAATGACCAGGGGTCATCTTAGTGCAAAGTCTCAGGGTATTTCTCCTTGGTAACAAATATAAAAGATTGTGCTGCTGTAAACCTGCTGGCTGCGAATATATTTTAAACCCACCACACTTAACAGCAAGGAGAGGAGGTACACCCATGTAGAGGCGGGACTTACCCGTAAAGAATGCTAGGAAATTGTGGATAGCAGAAGAAAGCCATTCTGAAACAATGTCAGAAGTCACATAACATGTAGAACTGTACTGAGTAGCTGGAGATCTGTGACAAATCTGTAGAGCATAGTTACTTTATAGATCCAGAATATCTATAAAATTGCTGATTCTGGAAATGTTCTATAAGGTGAGAGATACTGTAAAAACATCTTTTTTTACAAGCACTCTGTTTTATAGTCTTGAAATGTAGCCTAAAATCTGCTTTTCTGATAGAATGTGTAATCCAGAAAGAAAAAAAAAATGAGGGAAGGAGTTTTCACTTCTGGGTTTCGTATGAAAATTCACTGCCTTGCAAATCTCTTCCTTATGTTCATGTTTTCTAGTGATAGCAGGAGAAATGAGTAATACTCCATATGGTAAACTGCAGTTTAATTTATCTTCTTGGATATGGTTTTACTAGTTCTTTAAAATTCTTTCTAAAGACAGATTCAACGTAAGAAAAACCTAAACAAGTTCCTAATGAGGTTGATGGAAGATAGTGTTCCCAGCCAATACAGAGGGTGGTATTGGATTTTTTTTTTTTTTTGGTCATTTAAAAATTCCATTGAAATGACTTTAATGTTGGGTGTGATGTCTGCCATTGGAGTGTCCCTTTGTCCCTGACCTCTCTTGCTCTGACACAAACAAAACAAACCGATTTGTTGTTTTTACATACGGTATTTCTTCATGAAATGAGTCTTCACCAGGATTTATTTTTCTCGTTACCATATAGTTCACTCTTAGAAATGTCTAGTACAGATGCATTACTCTGACATTAAAAATACCACTTTTGCCAGCTTAAGGCTGAGTGTGGAGTTACACCAATGCAATAGTTGGCTGTTGTCTGAGGCTGGTTCCATCTGCCCTTGCTGCCCCCTGTGCTGTGAGCTTGCAGGAGGGTTAGTGCCGTGAAATCTGATTCGTTTTCAGTTACATGAACAGGATCACTGCGTGACTGCTTTAGCACCGGTGCCAACACAAGAGCAAAGGATGGAGCAGGCTTGTCATTCTGGAGCAGCTAGCCATTTTCTCAAAGCACTTGTAAGAGTGTAGCCCCAAGACCTGGCTTTAAGCAGATGACACGGGCCTGCACACAGAGCATACCTGTACAGATGACAGCGCTCTCAGTTGTCTGGGTGGGCCGGGCATGTGCACTTCCAACGCAACAGCCATGTATGGGGCAGTGAAGCTGAGCGTGATGCCTGCGCTGCTTCTATCCCAGTGTCATGGTTTAACCTGCTGGCTGGCAGCTAGGACCACGCAGCTGCTCGCTCACTCGTGTGCCCCCCTGCAGTGGGATGGGGAGTGGAATGTGAAAAAGTAAAACTCATGGGTTGTGATAAAGACAGTTTAATAAGACAACAGAGGAAGGAATAATAATAATATCATAATAATAAAGAATATGCAAAACAAGCGATACACAATACAGTTTCTCACCACTCGATGACCAGTTGTGCAACCTGCGCAGATCCCTACCCCATAGCAAACCCCCATTTATATACTGAGCATGGCATCTATGGTATGGAATACTTCCGTTGGCTAGCTTAGGTTATCTGCCTGGCTATGCTCCTTCCCAGCTCTCGTACATCTGCTCATGAGCCAAACATGGGAAACTGAAAAAAAAATTGTCCTTGATTTGTTAGCAACAACTAAAACCTATCAACATTCTTCTCATACTAAATCCAAAGCACAGCAGCTACTGGGAAGAAAATTAGCTGTGTCCTAGCTGAAACCAGGACACCCAGTTGCAGGTTGTGGTCTGTGTTTTGTATGCAACATCAAAATACTTCAGTGTTACAGCTGCCCCTGTATTATATGAATTTCAGTGATGTATGGCATGTAATAAAATACTGTTAGCATTTTATTACTCAGTATGTGAGAGAGCAGCCTACCGGAGTTGGCCAAAGATGGCTCACATATAGACTTTGAATGGCATGCTAACTGTGAAAGGAAACAGCTCCCAGCTGCTGGCTTTCACTGAGGCATGAATTTAATGCAAGAAAATGATGACAAGGTCATCAGAGGCATCTTATCTGTTCGGGAGGAGGTATTGTCCCACGGTTTTTTCTACTGCTGCAGTTAACCTATAATTGTAATTGGAAGAGAGAACCTGGTGTACCATTTTCTGAAGGGGTGTCTTAGAATTACAGAATGGTTTGGGTTGAAAGGGACCTTAAAGATCACCTAGTTCCAACCGCCCTGCCACTGGCCAGCACATCTTCCACTAGACCAGGCTGCTCAAAGCCCCATCTACCTGGTACTGAACACTTCCAGGGAGGGGACGTCCACAGCTTCTCTGGGCAACCAGTTCCAGTGCCTCACCACCCTTAGGGTGAAGAATTTCTTCCTTGTATCTAATCTAAACCTACCCTCTCTCAGCTTAAGGCCGTTACCCCTTGTCCTATCACTCCATGCCCTTGTAAAAAGTCCCTCTCCAGCTTTCTTGTGGGCCCCCTTCAGGTACTGGAAGGCTGCTATAAGGTCTTCCTGGAGCCTTCTCTTCTCTAGGCTAAAGAAGACCAACTCTCTCAGCCTGTTTTCATAGGGAAGGTGTTACAGCGCCCGATCACCTTGATGGGCTTCCTCTGGACCTGCTCTTAACAGGTCCATGTCTTTCTTACGCTGAGGCCCCAGAGCTGAACTCATTACTCTGGGAGAGGTCTCAGGAGAGCAGAGTAGAGGGGGAAAATCACCTCCTTCAACCTGCTGGTCATGCTTATTCTGATGCAGCCCAGGATGGGATTGACTTTCTGGGCTACGAGCACACATTGCCAGCTCATATTCAGGTGTTCATACACCAGAACCCCCAAGTCCTTCTCAGCAGGGCTGCTCTTAATCCACTCATTGCCCAGCCTGTATACATGTTTGGGATTGCCCAGACCCAGGTGCAGGACCTTGCACTTGGCTGTGTTGAACTTCATGAGGTGTGTGGGGTATGTATTGCTGGGTCATCAATAATTCTTAAAAAAATTAAGTGTTATTTCAGTTGTATTGTTGGATAAGGATACAAATGTGAGGGACAGGATGTAAAACTAAGACTGAATTGTGATATCTTTTTGTCGTGTAGGTTTCCTGCATAACCGTGAAATCTGCTGACGGTTAATTTTGTAAATAACCCATAGTCCATCCTGTGTATTTATGAAAGAAAAGGATAATGCAGAACAATCCATGTAGGTGTAGAAACAGAGGATGTGAAAATACAAGGGGAGGCAGCCAAGAAATACTTCTGTCACATGCGAATTTCCAATCTTCTAGAGCCAATGGTTCGATTATACGAGCGAGACCAAATAGACATCAAAGTGATTGACAATCTGCATATAAGCACTGGGTGGTGCATGTAAGCTCTTGATCAGATGGGGTGCTAAAATTTCGTCTGGTAAATTTAATAATGATATGAACTACTACTTAAGTGACCTTGTTCTTATGACTTATTTTGACCAATTCACCTTTTAAAATACCTGACTGTATACATTAAAACATGTTCTAAGCAGTAAATATTTTTTTTAGTATAGTGCAGCTATTTCCTAAAAGAAAATACCTCAGATAGTTCATTTGATTTTACTTATCACATAGATTTTTTTTCATTTATTTCAAAAGCATGAGTTGTTTTAATCTACAGATAAAGTACATTGTAGTTACCCTTCATTTGTTTCACTTTCTTACCTAATAGTGAGTAACAGTGTTGCTGAAGTTGTCGTAAATTGTTGCTACTACTTCAGAAGTCTGTCTGATTCCTGGTCTTTTGTTTTATGAGAAACTTAGCACAGAGATGGGAAAAAGTAGCTAAAACACTATGTAAAGGGAATAGTACTCAAGTTTGTGTTCAGGTTGACTTGCTTCTTTTTGTGTTTGTGGGTAGGGTGGCTCTAAAATAAATTTATTTTATCATAATTTTAAAGTGAACAATCTTTATCTGGAAGTATCCTTTTAACTGCTTTTTCTTAGTGTTTTTTTTTAACGAAGTTGGGATTTGGGGGAAGGTGTTTGAATGATCTAGAAGATTCTGCACAGCTAGAACACTTTCATATTAGAAGATGACATTTGATAACACCACCACAATGTTGCTAACTTTTTCTGGGTGCATTCTGGACTAATAGAGAGATATGCCAGTATCTGGGGCTCCTGCCAGCTGTGATGCTGCATGTAAAATCAGATCAAGAGAAAACAAACCAGGAGTATATTTAAGTATATTTGGAGGGCTGTTCTTTTTTTTTTTTTTTTTTTTTTTTTTTTT
>Ga0065711_1033940_pt1 | contig 24543 bp, 10 predicted proteins | sample Hoacrofraction12_FD_59098 | JGI IMG/M metagenome (GOLD analysis project Ga0065711, IMG submission 59098) | Hoatzin crop microbial communities from Cojedes, Venezuela - Epithelial fraction 12 v2 (version 2) | ecosystem: Host-associated > Birds > Digestive system > Esophagus > Crop | place...
ATGAGGAAGAACTTCTTCCCTCTGAGGGTGACGGAGCACTGGAACAGACTGCCCAGGGAGGTTGTGGAGTCTCCTTCTCTGGAGATATTCGAGACCCGCCTGGACAAGGTCCTCTACAGCGTACTGTGGGTGTCCCTGCTTCGGCAGGAGGGTTGGCCTAGATGACCCACAGAGGTCCCTTCCAACCCCTACCATTCTGTGATTCTGTGATTCTGTGAATGCAGATACTGCATCCGAGCAGTAGACTGTGCTTTACTCTCTCAAAAGCTCTAGTTTAAAATTCAAATAGAATTATTAATGGCACATGGTCAACTAAAATAACACATTTCCATCTGAAATATTTTCTGCAGGAAGTATTTAATTGCTACAACTGAAATATATTTAGTGGAGGGAAAATCTCCTTTTGTTCTGTATTTGACAGTGTCTTTATATAACTAAATTCATTCCTTCCCTGTGACATTTAAATAGGCCTTGATCTTCAGAAAATGAGAAAATTTCTTCTTTCAGTAGTCAATGATTCTGTTACTGAAAAGCTTCTAGAAATTTCAACAAAAGGAAGAGAGAAGGCATAGAAAGTATGCCCTTACTTTTGTTTTCAGTGATTGGCGTGCTTATAGCTGTACTCTAAATTCTGACTAGAAAGTAGCTTAGAGAGGCAAGGTAGTGCTAAGGATTTCAACGACATGTTAATGCAACTAGAAGTAGAGGTACATAGACAGCTCAGATCTAGGTGGGGAGATTATTTGCTTACTTCTACTCTGCAATTTTCAGATAGCTTATGTTTTGATCATCACCTGTACTACTTGTATTATTCTTTCTCACCAGAAGCAAATTCTGCTCTCACTGAAAGTGGTGTAGACTGAATCAAATAGTAAATGCAGAAGAAAAAAAATTTTCTTAGTTTGCAATAAATGCCTTCATGACCTTAGGGAACCTTTATGAGTTTAAGTTTCTACACTGACAAGAAGTTTAATTAGGTTGTAAGTTTTGTGCATATCCCTTCTTATATCTGTTTTAATACTGTCACAGGTATATATGAATGACATTAAAGAGTAATTTCTGTTTCCTTTTCATGCCATCACTAGCACTGGAGAGCATTTAACTGTGACTGGAATTTTAAGCACTAGCCATCCAAGTTGACTAGTAATTCATACAATACTGAAAGCACGTGCAGAAGATTTAGCAGTTTTAAGTATAAGTCAATATGGAGGACTAGATATAATACCTCTTGCTTTCTCTTCTCACTGCCCCTCCCCTGAATTCCATTAAAAGACAGAAAAAAATAGGTATGTCTACAGCACTTTCCATCACAGGAAGTACTGATGTGCAGACATACTTTCTTGTAAGGACTCTCAAAAACAAAGCACAATTTTGTGATTACAAAAGCCAGACAAGGACTGGGGTAAAAAGAATGCAAAGTTGTAAAAAACTGGAAAAGAAAAAACAACACCACCTCCCACCCCTCCTTGCTGTTAGCAGTTCCTGAGGGAGATATTAGTCAAAGCTACGTCACACACTGAAGTGCAGTGCAAAATCCTGGAGCTGCTGTCAAATAACTGGTCTGCAAGCCAGTACAGCTGATCTAACTGATCAGCACTCCTGCACTGCAGTATCCTAGGTATGCTGTTTCCTGAACACAGAATTTGATCTCTGTACAAAGCTTGATGTCTCTATACCAGTTTGTGCAAAAGATACAAACTAGACTATGCTACATGGCTTCCTCATACAAGAAGTGCAGGACCGAAAGTATGAACTGGATGCAAAATTAACTCTACTCATGCAACTTGAGAGATGGCATAGGTGGGGCAAATCATACACACCTGCTCTCCAGGTTCAAGTGGAAGATGAAGATCTGGAGGCAAATTTTGATTACCCTATCTTCACCATTTTCCTAGACAGGGAAATGAAGTGATAATTCTGTTCAATGGAAAGTATTTTTGTAAACAATTAATATATTCTTTTTTTCTGCAGATCATGTTGTGTGTGAAGAGGAATTCAAATATGCTATGCTAGCTCTAAATTGTATATGCCCAGCTACCTCTACATTAATCACACTGCTGGTTCATACATCTAGGGGACAGTAAGTATATGCTATCACAAAAAAAAACAAATGCAAAACAACCCAAACCTGCTAAAAATGATAGCTGATGTTCTTAGGAAAATATCTTAACCTGAACTCCCAGACAACTACAGTTTTTAAAAAGAAATTGGAGCTTTCTGCACAATAAAAGCACCAAGATGTTTTACTCAAGATATTATAATTTCAAAGAGAAACACCCCCCCCAATATTTGACAATTTGTTCCATGCTCTTGTGCCACTTCCACAATAGAAGATATGAAAAATTTGTATTTCCAATTTAGTAGATTGAATCGTGGATCTATCACACAGTTCTACTTAAGAACACAAACAAGACCCAAGAATACCTATTTTAATATGTTAATCTGAAGGCCTATTTTTGTACACATATAAAAATTCCTACTCATTGAGCTCAAAAAATGTTTTTCTGATAACATATAAAACATCAATTGCTATTCAGTGCCTGTATGTCAAGAAGCAAGCAAACATATGTGTCAAGAGGTAGTTTTTAACATATTAACCACAATGCTGGAAGGAATACAGAATTATGGTGTCTCTACAGACTGCATAGTCACAGTAGAACCTCTCTGTGTTTACCAAAATAATTTTATCACATCTAGTATATCTCTGTTATGCTATATTCTTAGAAAATAAGGTATTAATATTAACATGTTGTGGGCAGAGAGAAGCATTAAAGCGTAAATCTGCAAATATATCTGTAGAAATGGAATATGGTGCGCATAGACTGCACAAGAATACATTTGAGAGTCTAGTAAAAATGCATACGTTTTTTCAAGTAGTCATGGACCCAGTAATATCTTGATATTTACAAGCAGAGTTATTTAATCTTAGATATGGCATTTGTAGTATTACCCTGTGCCCAGGATGGGGAAAACTGAAATTATTGCTAGAACTTTTACTACCAATAGCAACAAATGTCAAGATTTTAATGGCACTGTCTGTACTAGAATCTGTTAATAAGAAGACAACAAAATACTGTTTCTGCGCCTCCTGAAACTCATGGTGATATGCACTCTTCATCTGCCTAGCTTTCATTATCTGACATGCACAGAATACAGAGCCTTTTGTAGTTATTTCATATTCTATGTACATGAAAGAAGAGTAGTAATCTTAACAGCTAGCAGAGAATTTTCCATCAGCACAAAAACAGACATGTGAAATGGACTCTCTTTTCTGCTCTAGTTAAGAACTTTAGCATTTTGTTTTTAACACAGGCGTATAGATCATTTATATAGATTCCAAACTATGATGCAAAGTAACTATAGAAGAATGCAAAAGCACTTATTTGTTTTGCAGGTGGAATTAATTGATGTGATCAGGGTTGTCAAAGTAACTGATTTCTAATCTGGTCATTGTCTACTAGGAGCAAAAAGTAGTTTTTTGCACAAATAGTTGTCAGTGTTACTTTGAATCCTTCTTACAGAAATGTTCAAGCTTGATGTATAAATACAGAAAGATTGGAAAGTGAAAATGTCTAGTTGTCATTCTTCTACTTTAGTCAGCACTCACCAGAGTATTTAATCTCAGATGGGCTCCAAAATACTGAAAAATGGCAAACTTTGGACTTCTTAGATCATGTGTATTAATGCTGGACTAATTGGTTGAATAGATATGATTGTTCTTCAAAACCACACTGTAGCCGTGGAAGTCTGAGAGACATGTTAGAGTGAAGAAACTTCAAAAATATTTCAAATTTGAGTAGACTTGAATTCACAGTGCTAAAAATAACAAAATCAAAAAATCAAGTATTTCTCTTTCAAAATACCACGTGCTAAGCTTTCAAATATAATTATTTTTCTAATTCATTTCATTTTTTCTAAAAATTTACATAATTCCTGTATATAACAAGGTACATAATGGCCAAACTGGTGGGATTTTTCTTCGCCTTTTATTCTTTACAAGTTTTTTAATCCCTTGGAAATGCTGGAATATGTTCTCAAAAGTCTAATTTAACTGTGATTTTAATTTTTCATTAAGATTTGTACAAGTGCACAAATTGTTCAACGTATGAGAAAAGTCACCAAGTCAAAAGTTCAAAATTAGGAAATGACGACAAAGCTATTTTTTTGTTAAACTGCTCTGATCCTACTAAAGTACCCTACTGCATCGAAAACATTACGTAATTATGTACTTGAGCTTAGTTTTTACTTATAACTGAATGTTACATAGGCTGTGTTTCATTTGGAAGTATATTGTTGAACATTTAGTTAAGGTGATCTTTAACAACTAGAGATTTAACCATTGATTTTTAACAAGTATGTGCTTCTTGAATATAATATTCTAAATTTAAAGGACAAAAATCACACATAATTGAAAAAATAGTGTAAAATATTTAAAGATGCGAAAATAATTTCTCTTTGGTAAAACAAATGATTCTGCACTTCATCGTCTTCTGGGGGAAATCTGTTTTCAAAACAGTTGTCAGTTTTGAGCTTCATCTATAGGTTGTCATTGTATTGCAGATGTAAAACTGCTTTGGATTTGACTAATTCATTAATCAGAATAATTGGTCTGGCTTTTCTAGATGTTTTCTAATTTTGAACAATAGGTAACCGAACTGCTAATTGCTGAAATAGGCTAAAGTACCTTCATTCCGATGAAAGATGAAGTCCGATGAATATTTGAGTTTGGCTAAGTAAAAAGATTAAGTGAAAATAGATTATTTAAACAACAAAAACAAAAATTAATGCTACATGCATTTATATCCAAACTAAATAGGAACATAGATCTAAATAATGAAGAGTAGTTGTTAAGTAGAGTTCCAGTGTTAACAGTGAACTGCTTTCCTTTACATTGGTTCCTGTCTCATTATCCTTTCGTTATCTTGGTTACTACCAGCACCTGCATTAAAATTTATGTAGGACCTGAGTTTTAAATCCTTGTCAGCATTGACTTCCTTATATAAAAAGAACAGACTTGGATTATGGGGAGACTGCAATGAATCAACTGCTTCCAACCTTGGATAATAATTTTAAAGTCTATTCAAAATCATTGGGAGGATTTTCTTAATAATTAGTTCAGGTTTCCATTCACAGAAGCCCCATATCTGTTGACTTGCAAGTTTGGTAACTTAAGTATGGTGACTGAGAATGTTTGTTCAAGTTGTTATCACAGAGAACCAAGTTCAAATGAGGACCTATGCCTTTCCATTCCCCAAGGAATGGCTCGTCTTTTACACAGAATTTTAGGTGCATGTAACCAGAGGAGATTATCAAGGAACTGACCAGAACATTTCTTGCTTTTTTCTGTCATTTCCCTGGTGAAAAGTCATTCATTAGGGGAAAATATGACCACTTTCAATTTCTAGCTTCATAACATTTGTTAATTTAGTGAAGTTAGGATCTTAACCTCAGTGACTTACATTTTAATGGAATGAAAGAGGTCATAGATACAACATTGTCCCAGCTGCTTCTTGTGCTCTTACAAATGAAGTGCTACCTATTCCACAGGGAATCTATTACCTATATTTATTAAGAAATAGTGTGACGCTTGAATAATACAAGCTCATTTCTGATAATCATGAAGATAAGTACACTGGGAAATTACTGGAGATTGAAGGAACTATCTAGCAGAGCACAGGAAAAATTATTATTCTCTATTATCCTAATTAGAATGATAATACAATAAATCATAAACAAAAAGATATACATGTTAAATGTGTTAATATTTAAATGTGTTAAATTAAAAACACCTTATCTTCTGGTATAATGTGTGAGGAGACTGGGGAGAATGTTCATTTTCTAAGCAAGTTTGGCCCGATCAACTTGCTATTAAAATTAAGGGGAAGTTTGCTGCTGTTTATGTGAACTGGTTTTAGTCTTTAATGCTACTTTTCAGATTAAACAAACGAGATGTAAATAATCCCATTGTCTTCATGGCTGTTTATGGAATTCAAAACCTCAGTCTGCATGATACCAATATTCCACCTTGAATCTTATTTATAATCTTATTATTGATCTTAAGTATTAATATTTTTCTTTGAATATTATCTAATTATTTAACCTAGTGATAGAACTTTATTAGGGTTTGTATAAAGATAAAAAATATTGCAGGAAAATAGCCTTTCTGACTTGAACTTAATGTCATCTTTACAGAACAGCACCATGGGAAGCTTTTAGACAACTAACTGGAACCAAGCAGACTTTAAACAGGTAAACAATTTATTTTAGGGGCAAAAGTGCAATATGGAAAAATTTTCTTCTGTAATTATATTTCTAGTTCTGCTATTCTACACCTAGTGCACTGTTTGTTAATACTGTTGCAATAAAAATGCTTTACTTATTTCCATCTTGAAACAAAATGTTTCTATGCTGAGGGTGGAGAAGAACAGTAAATTGAAGAAAAACAGAAACTGTGTTAAGATATTGAAAACCTATATATGAGCACAAAGGAACATATCCTAGTATCTTGACATCTTAGCTCCAAGTGGCAAAACACAGATCATATTTGTAATTTTTATGTCCTATCTGCATATATATATATATGCATCCATTATATCCAGTAAAACTCACGCAGACAGAACCTTGTTTCCACATGAAACTTCATAAAGTAAGAACTACACATAAGCCCCAAGTCTGCAAGTTTTGGTGTTAGCTGTTAACATTTCCACTAACAGTCCATTTAGATGAAGAATGCTAGCTGCATATAGTAAAGGATGATATGCTTAGTATGGTTAAAGTAATATTTGATTCTCTTGCACTAGAGAAAAAAAGATACATTTTTGTCATAGTGTACAAGGCACAATAACTAAAAATGTCCATAGTGTAAATGCTGAGGATAACCGATAAGCAAATGCAGAAAAAAATCTTCCTTACCGACAAAGTGACTGAAGCCAAATGGGTCCTTCCTACAGAAGTTAGTTCTAATGATTCTTTATCTATTTCAAACAGGAACCAGACAATCTGTCATGAAGCAGCTGAAGAGACTTTCTTTACGAATAGAACAAGCATGCTGTTGGTTTCACCTGTCATCTTTAAATTGCAATGAATCTACTTATTATGGTGTGAATTTAAAGTAATTCAGCCATATCTCTCCTGATAATGAAGTACATCATCTTATACACCTATTACTTAGCAGAAAATGCTCTTTAATTCATTAAAATAATCTCTGTACTTACAGTATTACCAAACTTTGATTGCAAATATTTCTTTCAGATTAACCTATGGGACCTTTGTAAGAGATGTTTGTAGTTTCTATTGCCACAAAATACTGTTTTGATTAATAAGAATTTTACATTAAGTAATACATCTCTTTATCTGTACATGTTTCAGGGAGAGTCAGCAATCACCGGAACAATGGCAGAAAATGTATGGCAGATGCTCTGGTAATGAAGTGTATCACATTAACCTGGAAGAAAGTACTTTTTTTGCTGAGTATGAGGGGAAAAGCTTCACATATGCTTCTTTCCATGCACATAAAAAGTATGTTTATTTTCCTGTCAACAATTAGAAGTTTAAATAAATAATTACTTGTTTAGCCTGATACATAGCTCTGAATTCAAAGGTGCAGTATTACACATTACTCTGTTTCTGGGTTTAAGTATCTGGTCGCTAATGTATTTCATGGATATTTTCTGTAAGTTACAACTGGTCAGGTAAAACGCTCATGTTGGTTCCGTATAGGCCAGCTCAGTCTGACAGAACACAATATAAACAGAAATATATATATTTATTCTATAAACAGAATATATGATTCTATGGTAAAGGATATATAGGACAAGCTTGACAACCAGAAAATAATTGTACTTTAGAGAGGTTATATGAGAACACTAGTCCCTTTCTATGTCCAGACAATCTAGAAGAATGGAATTCAATGGTGGGAGTGTGCTAATGGAGTTTTTTTTTAATGATTTGTTTAGGAGACAGCTGGAAATCTGGCTTCCTTTTTGGTGTGTTCATTTTATGCAAAAAGTTCAATTTAAAGGTGGTACATGCTAAATTCTGGTGATTGTTTGAAATAAAACCATATTTTTTCCGTTAGATGCTAACATACCTTCTTTAGATTTCAGATCTTGCATCACTTATTCAGTGCTGCTGTGTGAGGTGAATGTACAAACTGAACACAAATCATGTATATTCATATATATGTCAACAAAATGACCATATATCAAACCCTGAACACTGAGTTTATTCTCATACTTAATAAGAGAAAGATTTTTTTTGCTTTAATTCCTTATTTTCTATCACAAATCAAGTACATTTCTAAGAGTGAATCGCAAAAATTAATTCTAAAAGTGGTTTCCATTACATGTGAATAATGGAACAATTTAACATGATGAATACATTTTCATATTATATATCCATTCTTCTACCAATATTTTCCCAGAAGGGATTATTCATCTGATAGAAAAAAATCAACTGGAGCAGCATTAGAAGAATATTATGGGGATTAATAAAAACACTGGATTCAAATGCCTAGGGATCCGTAAGCTCATAAAAAAAGCTTGATCAGAAGTATTCTATTTAGGAGACAACATTTTTCAAACATATTTGTTATCCAAAAATCTGCAAAATGTAAAAATATACTAGAGGTTCATTTTTGACAGTGGAAATTCTGGTATATACAGGACTATGCAAAATGAACCATGCCTTTCCTTTTCTAATTAAGGTTTGGAGTCTGTCTGATTGGTGTTAGAAAGGAAGATAACAAAAACATTTTGCTGAATCCAGGTCCTCGATATATCATGAGTTCTACAGATATATGCTTTTATATAAATATCACCAAAGAAGAGAATTCTGCTTTTAAGAAGCAAGAAAAGCATAAAAAAACCCATGAATCAAAATTATCTTATCATGGAGCTTCTAGGTTACCTGTACACAGTATAATAGCCAGCATGGGTAAGTAAAAAAAAAAATTTTAAAGCCTCACAACATATTCAATGAATAATGCATTTTAAAGCTTTTAACAGTGTAGTCCTAAAATTTTAAGAATTATAGTAGTGTGCAGAAAGAAAAAGTATTTGGTTACATTTTTCTTTGATTTGACGATATGGAATTAAACTGCGTAAGACTACTGTATAAAAAAGTAATAATAAAACGTATGCAAAGCAAAACAACTGGGAAAATCACATGGGTAATTTCTTTGTCATTTGTAACTGGTCATTTTTAATTAGTTTTCATAAGCTTCTTCAATTAAGAAAACACTCTTGCTCGATAAAAACCTACAGGTTTTTGATGCGTATAAATATGGAATAATTATATAACGTATGATTTTTGAAAGGTAGTTAACAAGAAAATATATATATTAATGGTCAGAAAATGTGCTACTTTGCTTGAAAAGGCTTCCTCAAATATTTGTTTAAATATTTGTTTAAATATTTGTTATATTTTCATGTAATAAACACAATCAATATAGTATTCCTTTCAGTCTTTGGATGTGTAGTCAGGTAATCCCCACTAAATATGGGAATCTCATTCAAATGTTTTGACATCCACACTGAGAAAATGCTTTCAACACTGCTTCAGGGACAGTGGCTATCGATTTGCAAGATACAGGATGCCGAACGTCCAGCGGACCTACGCTAGCTCTTCCTCCCGAGGGAGGTAAAGAGGGCAGGCGGCCCAGTATAGCACCTGTTCTGGAGGTTGCAGACTCATCCTCACTTCAGACATGTGACCTGCTAAGTGACCAGTCAGAAGATGAAACTACGCCATCAGATGATGAAGTCTCTGCAGGCTTCGAGTATGTATATTAAATATAAAATAAACAACATAATTTGAAAAGCTAATATTACGTAAACGGCATGGAAAATTTTTTGACGCGCAGAACAGTCCAAGCAGTTGTAGCAAGCAAGACCCATGAAGGCCAATTATGGAATTACTCCCTTTTACGAAATGCTGTTGTCTGTCAGCAGAATGCCATTATCTCTATTGTGAAATAAAAAACAGATTAACTCCTCCATTTGCTGGATGTTTTCTATACTCAGCTATAAAGATCTAGTTGTGTACTGCAGTTTTTTTACAGCATTTTTAACGACTGTTTTTCTTACATTCCATAGTTATAAAGACAGGATTCAAATAATCTGTAAACAGATAAATACTTCTGTCCTGAGAATGCAGTGATAATCACATCATTCAGTAGGCTTGTTGTGTGCTGGGGCTAGATGTCTTACTTCAAAATGTAGGAATGACAAAAGAAGCAGTATGAGACATCATTATTCCATCTAATTTCAAATGCTTGTTAGTGTGCTACTGAAAGTAATGATGCATTACTCGGATAACACCAACAGATTCAATCCTGTATCTGCCATGCAGATAAGCAATTATGTTTATTGGGATTACTGACAGGGATGTTAAAACTGAAATAAACAATTAAGCCAGTAGCTCACCTAGCACAGTTTCCCATCCCCAGCAGTGACAAGCATGCGAAGGCCCAGGGAAGATCATAAAGCTCCAATGAAAAAAATAATAGAACAAGTCATCTTAAATCTGTAGACTGACATACCAGAATTTAAAAAGCCTCTTACTAAAAACTAAGGCCAATTAGAAATTTCATCTCATCAGCAAGAGGATGTTGAAAGTATGTTATTAAAACAAAGAAGGTAATGACCTCACTCATTCTTGGTGTTCGAAAGAAAAATGGAGAAGGAAGAGCAGAAGTACCACAATTATTTGTTTGCTTTCCTTCCTTTTTTTCCTTCCTTAGAAGTTTCCAGTACATGCGTTCAAAGCACTAGGACAGCACACTCTGATAATCATCCCATTTCCAAAGATACCTATGCCAAAAAAACCCAAGCAATATTCCTTTAGTCCACAAAGGCATGATAGCTTTCACTAAATTGTATCGAGTTGGTCAAAGCTACAAAATACATTCCTTTGCTCCTTATTAAACATAGTTCATTTCATGTGCTTGACTCTGCTAGTCTACAGATAACTGCAAAACTTTGACATAAGTGTAAACATCCCATAAAATATATGCATAGTCTACTGTGTTTCTGTAATTTGCTATACTGAAAAATGTTTGTTCTATTCTCCTAGGTATGCCAAAGGCTATCCTCCTTACTCTCCGTATATCGGAAGCTCTCCCACATTTTGTCATCTGCTGCATGAAAAAGTACCCTTCTGTTGTCTAAGACTAGATAAGGTAAAGGGAGTTTTTGTTACTGGATAAAACTGTGTTCTCATTTGTCTCTTGCATCTCAACAGAGTTAAATTTTGGTTTCTGCTTAGAGAAGAGGTTTGTTCAGTGCTTACTAAGCTATAACATGTTTTGTCATCCTTTTCATCACCAAGCATTTATTTATCTGATTTACAGCAGGTCGTCTGACAATTTTCTGTTTCTAATGGTAAAACCCTTTAATGTCACAGCTAAATCTCTTTATTCATACACACCGAACTTGTTTCTTGTTTTAATTTTAGGGATGCCAGCATAATTACTATGAAGACGCCAAAGCCTATGGATTCAAAAATAAATTGATTATAGTTGCAGCAGAAACTGCTGGAAATGGCTTATATAACTTTATTGTTCCACTCAGAGCTTATTACCGCCCAAAGAAAGAACTAAATCCCATAGTATTACTCCTGGATAACCCGTAAGTAGATTTTAATTTTTTTTTGTGATATGTTTTAAACTCATTTTCCCATTACTTCACTAGATGATCACTCTTCACGTGGTCAACTTAAAATCAAAAACATTATGGCACATTTATCTTTGAGAAAAGTTAGTGACAAAAATAATACCCTATGTTCACTATCATATACGAAATTGACTTTTTACTGACTGTAAATGTCCATAGTGAATTTAAATGCCCTTATTCTTCATGGCCAATGTTTCAGCTAAGTATTTCTTAAAAATACCTAAAATAATGTACATATTACTGCTGAAATTAAATAACTTCATAAACACTGTAAAACACAAGCTGTGCAATAGTTTCACAGGTACATGACAGCACTTCAGACAACACTAACCAACTTAACGCAGGGCACTTTCTCAAGATTGAAGATGTGAGCATACAGTGCCCTCTAGTGCTGCTTCTCTTTTCCAGCACAGTGCCCGAGTTCACATTAACGCTGCTGTGACATGTTATGGCTAACCCCACTTTTTATTAGCATAAAGCAAAAGCTATGGTTGCTAATTAAACTAATACCCTTAGCGTGGTATCTCCCTACACAGCATTTGCAGTGGCTCCTCTGACAGGCCAGCTTGCGCGGGACTACAGAAGTTGGCTGGAAAGCCAGCATGCTTTTCATACTAGCATGAGGTGGAATTCAGGCTGCCATTCAAGTCAGTTGGGATTCTGTAATTTGCTTCATTGGACTTGGGAATTCAGGTACCTTCGATGAAAATATCTATGCCTTGTTGTTATATTCATATCTTCTCTATTTATTGAGGCAATTTATTACAGTATGCTTGTTCTGATATCTACATGTCACATGTTTTAAGATTTCCAATGTTTCTTGGTATGTAAGAAGAAACACAGTAAAATTTATGATTAAAGAAAAAATGCAATGAAATACAGTATCTTAGTTTTTCACATTCCATTTGAAAAATAAGGTTTCTTTTAAGATTGTCGCATTGACTTGAATGGAGCTATTGGCACAAAAATGAATGATGGTTTCCACTTCACATTTTAATTAAAAATTCTCACTGCTAATTTTAAGTACTCCTAAGTCATGTGTTGGAGTATAACTTGGTAGTGCATCTTTGACATCAGTCATTTGTTGTTATATTTGGAATTGTACTGTGCCATAAAATTTCTGATTTAAGAGGTGCATTTATTAATACAGGCATGTTAATTCTGATCATTCTTTATGATTACAGAAAACTGTTGATTCACAGCTTTCTGCAAACCTATTTCATTTTTAAAGTGATATGATACTGCCAAAGTTTTAAAAAGTTATTTTTTTTTTTAAACTACCAGTTTATTGAAATATTTTAGAAGAGATGCTGCTGTTGTGATATTGTGTTTCATTTTGTAATCCCATCTGCTGCTTAGGCCAGATATGCATTTTCTGGATGCTATCTGTTGGTTTCCAATGGTTTACTACATGGTGGGCTCTATTGACAAGTAGGTGAAATAACTGTTAGAAAACTTTACATTGTAGTGTTCAGTGGTTTGTTGTGTGTATCGTCATTGCATGTTTAAGTGTGTGTTGTATTTGAAGATCTTTTTGCATGCATGGTTTGTGTCTGTGTGCTATAATTTGGGATTTCAAATTTCTGACTTACAAAGGATACCATTAGTGAAAAGTGTGGCAGGGAACACAGTTCAGAAGCATAAGACTTATTTAGTACATTAATATGTTTCTACAAATTGCCAGATTATAGCCCTGATTCTAGTGTCTTGCTATACTTAGTTATAATTAGTTTGGATTTACTGAGTGGGGTTTTGTAAGGGTATCTACAGAATGTAGACAGTCTTGAATGTGTCCAATAGTCTTCATCTTTCGCTACTTAAAATATCACCTATTCCCACATTTCTGTCTTCACCTCTACTAATATATATTTGCATATCTAGGTGTAGCAACGTAGATTTAATGTAAAAAAAGAGACAGAAACAAGGTAAGAGCAAGGGTTTATTAGCATTTTAGTAAACTCCTCTGTGTAGAGTGTCAATTTAAAGAAGAAAATGGTTTGCTTCACTACATAGCTAATATGGAGTTTGGGCTAGAAGCCCATAATGCTCATTCCCGAGGTAGCAATCAAAAAAATTATTTCCTGCTCTGAATTAACAGAATCCAGTTTTTCAATGAGAATTCTGGAGATTCAGTGTTTCTGCATCTCAACTTGTTTTAACAAGGACTTTAAAACTACTTATAGTAGTGATACAGCTACAGGTTTACTTTGATGATGTCATCGTCGTGTGAGATTTGCAAAGAATCTATGGAAATTATTTTCACTTTCTACATTCTTCCTCTAAACCAAAAAAGTGTCACACATTGGTAATGTTTACTACTTTATTAACTCTTAATTCCACAACAATTATAAAATGAATTCATACCAGCAGATTAATTGAATTGACTCAAAATATCTAAAGTAATTAATAACCCAAGGTTGTTAACCTTTTTTTATTAACATGGAAAACTAAACTTCAATTAAATTTACTAAGTTTATTTAAAAAAGGAAATCACCAAATCTCTCTCTAAATGTGTTTTTAGAACTGAGTGGATAAAAGTGAAGTGTATAGTTTTTGAAATAAGTGATTATACAGAATTCTACAGTTTACAGCAATATTAGCTTCAAAAATAAAAACTAGTTTAAAAAATAATTATATTATGTATTTTTTTAGGAAGAATATGTAGAAGATGTAAAATAAATACCACAAATTTGTGGAGTTCTCCTTATCCAAAATTGTATAAAAATTTATTTTTGGTTACATAAACTTAGGAACATAAGAAGGTCATTAGTGAAAAGAAAAAATGCATCAGGACATTTAAGACTTAATTAATATTATAGATTGCCAAATGAGAAGCAATTATAATGACAAAACAGCATTTCATCTTGGAAGTAAACAGAATTATGCAAAAATTTAGTTTTCTAATTTCCCTTGGAAACCATGAAATTTACCCCTTCTTCGTATTTTCACTTACTTAAAAATCACTAGGTTCCTAGCAGTCTTTACCACTGCAGAAAAGTCCTTTCTAAACTTTTCAAAAAGTGCTTGGTTTCTGTGGAAAATATTTCTGTTAAAACTGAGATATGCTTCATTTTGGAAACAAAGCTATAAGGCATGATGAGAACTGTATTTCACTTGTCTGTGAGCGTTTTCCATCAGGCTTTACAGGAAACATTGTAAGTTTTACTGATGTATAGCTACTCCTAAAAGCATCATGAGAACACTCCAACTCATAAATTAACTTAAAAGAGGAATGTATTAGATGTCCTGATAGAATGTTTATTAGCATTTTGAAACTGAAATATAAGTGTGGGAAAGAGCAACCCAAAGCATTTTTTTGGGTCTGTTTCTTGCCAAAAGTAACTGCAATGAGGCAAGTTGTTGCAGAATGTAAGGACATACTGTCTTCCCAAGTAACTGTTACAGGCTTATTTTTAAAAGTTGAAATAAATTTGTCATTTTAGCAAAAGGAGAGGGACTCTAACAACTTACTGAAGTCCATATCCTGCTTTGACAGGGGGGTTGGACTAGATGACCCACAGAGGTACCTTCCAACCCCTACCATTCTGTGATTCTGTGATTCTGCATGACTCCAAGGAAAATAATTATTCACATTCTATTCTATCAATTAATTGAGATTATATACTTGATATAGTTTATATTGGTAGTTATGATACGTACATGGAGATTAAGGGAACCAGCCACTCAGCCTGTGATCTGCAAATTCCAACCATCCCTAATCTTTAAGTGTTGCATATTTAAGTTCCTTGTTTCTTTCTCCCTCCCTCTCTTCACAAAAGCCTAGATGACCTACTAAGATGTGGGGTCACCTTTGCAGCTAATATGGTAGTGGTGGACAAAGAAAGTACAATGAGTGCCGAGGAAGACTACATGGCAGATGCTAAGACTATTGTAAATGTTCAAACACTCTTTAGGTAAGGCATTTTTGCAATCTATCTATACATCCTCATTAATTGCAAAATACTTAATGCCTTTTGTACTCAGATAAGAAACGATTTTTTTTTTTTTTCTTTCTTGTACATTAGTTTTCCCTTATATGAATTTGTGTCTTACATGGGCAACCTTTTTCCCACCTGGCTTAGCAACACACTCAGAATCCTGAGCTATTCTCCTGAAATCTCAGATGAAATTCTACGCATCCCAAAACTGGACGATCATTTAAAAAGTGAACGGTCAGGTTTGCAGGAAGGAAAAGAAAGCTACTCTTGAAGACTTAGGACCAAAGATAGTTGAGAAAAGAAATTTTTCCTCAGTGCAGCAGTCTTTCACAGTAATGTTAAAGCCAGTATGAAAAGCAGTTCCTTCTAACACTAAAAGGTAAGCAGTGCATCACTATGAAGTTAGCAGTAAGTGTTCACATTTTGAATATTTAGTCTTGAACAAAAATTAGGTTTTTAGGCACATACATGCAACATTACATATAACAACATATGAAGAGTCATGAAGCAATAACTGAATACAGGGTGAAAAAATGATCAGTCTAGTAAAGAGGCTGTGAAGGCAGTGCTGTGATGAAGAGCTAAACGCACTGAGATTTCCTGCTCATTTGAGAACTCTCCTGATTAAAGCTTCACTTCATGCTGAATACTTTGATTCAACAAGTGTCAAAAGATAAATGTCCCTTCAAACTGTGAATAAAGTTCCTATTTCCTTAAGAAAAACACCCAAGACTAAAAAACCACCAAAAAAGTGCCACACGAAACAAAACACACTACACAGTCAGGTATGAAATGCCTCCCTGATTTGGGGCTTAAGTCTAGTGCTTCCTGTTGTTAATTCTAATAAGACCTGGACAAAGTGAAGTCCTTCCCTAGAGGATTCAGTATCCTTCAATATTGCTGTCCTTTTCTGTGTCAAGCCTTCCACATAAGACTGGAGAGAAGTACACAGTAAAAGTCTTTTGAATCTGTCAGTGTTTTAGAAAACCAAGCTCATTAAAACACAAGTATTTCAGTTGAGAGGATTTTTTTTTAATGCAACCGTGTGTGCGAAGGCAGTTAAATGCCGTTAGCATTTTTGCATGTGCTCAAAAGAAGCGAAAGCTATGTTGCACGAGAAACTTTAGTACTGTCTTTTTCTAACTTTGACTTTCTGAATTTGTACCTGATACCAGCATAGGTGTGTGTCTTTCATAATCACACCTAAATTTAATTTAGAAAATATAACTGAATTTGATCTGTGCATCATTCAGCTCTACTCTTAACTATATTGTGCTAGGATATCTCACAGAGGTTTTGGCATACATCACTTAAATTTTTCAGAACTACCTTTTACCCCCAAATGTAAAATGGAAAAATGAGTTAAATAAAAAATAAAAATTACAGAGTACCAGCTTATTTTTTCCGTAGCTGTGTTCTACCTTGTCAAATACTTAAAAAAACCAAAGAAGATCATAGTAGTACACTACGTACCATAGTATCCAACTAGAGCTTACTATGTAATCATTCAGTTGTTTTGCACAGTGCTTACAACTAGATGGCAGCTTTACCTCATGGATGAGCTGTGTATCTAGTTCATTATAGTTTTAACACTGCCTGGTAATTTGTACAAATATCAAAAGAAATTGGAATAAATATTTTGGTTTAAGACATAATACTTTTTCAGCAAACTTAGTAAACAATTTTTTTTCCGAATTTTTTTCCCTAGAACACACACAATAATTTCACTGCATTTTCGTGTTATGTGAAAGTTGTAGAAATAAGTAAGCTTTGGGAAGAGGCCTAAGGCATTTACCTGTTCTACAGAATACACTATATTCACTGCACCAAGATAAACAGTTTTGTAAATGAACTTTAAAAATATGTTTAGAGGTTTTTCATTACTTAATAATAGCTAATAATATCAGAAATATATGAAGAAGAGCCTGGGCATGGCATAGAACAACAGCACTTAACACAAATGGTAGTGTTAAAGAAGGATTTTAAATTACTGAAGTGTTGCTAATATGTGCTGTTCTCAAAGATGTCACATCAACGAAGAAGATTCCACTGAAGTCTCACCAAGTGAGATCATTCAGAAGATACAGGCTAATCTAAACCTCACTGGTTTGACTGGGTCAGATCAGCTGGCTTCATTAAGGGCTGTGGACAGCCCTGCAAAGGTAATGTAAGTGTGCTGCAGTATTGTTTGGCCCAGGCTGCCAGTTCTCCTGTACCTGTTCTGACAGTATTCCCTGATTTACATAAATTAAGAATCTTGCTTTGCCAGAAGAGCGTCCCTCCCCACACCTTAGAAGGGGCTATTGACACCTTGAAGGCTAGAAATAAAAACTGTGACTCAACACTAGCTTATCTGACAATTGTAGTTAAAAGAAGTAGTGCGACTCAAATGATCACACTAAGAAAGGTAATCTTTATTCCTTTAAGAGGGAAGGAACGAGTTATTATAGTTTAAAAGTACAAGGAAAAATTACTAGTTGTGGACTGTGTCCTAGAGATGCTTTTCACTTTTTAACATGAAATATGAAGCCAACTGTTGAGTCTCTATTGACAGTTATAAGTCCACCTCAGAAAAACAGTGGGTTTCCTCAGGCAGTAGGTCTCTACTAGGAGGAGTGTTTGTATTTACTCTTGCTTTCTCTTAATTAACATATTTAAATGTTGGTGTTTGGGAGGCCCTGTTTTCAAGTTTTTGTTAGCTAACATCTTGGAGGCTGCATTTCAAATACTGCAGGAAGCCTATTGACAGCAGTACACCAAGTCAATAATCTGTCTGGTATCCAGCAGTCAGCACCAATATATAGATAGACTAACTGAGCTGTTATGATGGCATTACATTGTTTTCTTGGTTTACCTTTTGGGTTCAGTAAAGAACTGAATGTATCTCTTGTTTGTCCAATTCCCAAATACCAGTTCAACAGCAACCCATGTCTTCCATCAGGCTGATTAGGGCTTTCTCCACCCCATCTAGTCCTTTTTTTTACCAGAATGGGACAGAAAAGAGGGATCTTTACACAGAAGTAACCTGCTCCCAGTGCCAAAAGCTTGTGGGCAGTGGGCCTTATACCCAGCGCAAGAGGCAGTCTTGCCCTGACAACGCAGAAAGTCATTTTCCCTAATTCTGCTGAAAGGCACTCAGAAGTAAAACATGAATTTTACCAATACTAGGTTTGAAACCAATTCTCTAATATAAATCAGTTTTCATATCTTGGTGATAAAGTAAACCCATCTTTAATAGAAACTTCATAACCTGCATTTTTTTGTAAGTTGTGTATATTTTATCATTGGATCAACTTTTGATTTCCTGTTACTCTTAGGTCTGAATGTTATTTTGTTAGTTTTCAAATATGAGTGCCTGTCCTTTAATACAGTAATACAAGAAAATTTCCAGCCAGCAGAAGCTTAAGTAATTCTATGCTACATGATACAGAATTAACGCAGAGGAAATTTATTCTTCTTCCTCAGAACTTTAGCACGTTTGTTAAGCTACTTAGGAAGTACAAGTTAATACCTACAAATGTGATATTATCAGGATTTTTTTTTAATTTTCATGAGCACTTCACAGGTTTTTAGAACACGCAGCATACAAGTGAAGATACACCAAAGTTTCATCTCAAGGATGTGGTTATCACGTATCTAATCTATGTATGTAAAGTCTGTCCCTTAAATGCTTAATCTTTAGTAGGACATAAGTAAATTTTGTATAACAATAGTACACCACTCAGAGTTTGTATCTAAGTCTGATTGTAAGATAAAAAGGTACAGAAATTCCTGAGCATGCCCATGCCTTTCAAACTACAGGGCACAGAAATGGCCATTGTTAAGTGATTCACATTCTCACCCAGTTTGCCAACTCCATTTTTCCTTATATGACCACATTTAATATTTGGTTATTCACAGGGACATGGTAACTGCTAACATAAGAATGACCAGTATTTCTGCCGTCATACGATCATATGTTTGGGATCATGTGATCACTATCAGTCTACATTTTGACATCAACAAACCTAGGAAACTGTATTGCAGTAATACGGCATTAACACGTACTGACAGATAGTTTTGACATACGTTTCCCCACATTTAGGCTCTACTTGAAATGCCATTTCAGTGAAGTTCCTCCCCACAAAAATGAGGGAAAAAGACTAAAGACTTGCAAAAGGTACATCGGATTCCATTTGACACTAATTTACTAAATTCAGCTTTCAAGAAAATCACTGCAATTTTTATGTGAATGAAACAGAAGCCACATTAATGATATCATTAGTACTACAATTATCTATTATTACAAGTAGATAAGTACTTTCAGGATCAGCAGAACAGATTACAAATGCACATTTCATTTTCTGATGCTGATCTGTACAGGAAATAAAAAATAATCTGAGTTGTATTCCAAGTTGTTTAGTATTTGCATAGCATAAACTACAAATTTTTTTCTAGTTCTTAGAGCCCTGAGGGCTGGGGAGGGGCTCTTTAGTCTGCTTCATGAAAATCTGTGTAATTCAGCCAGATCAGAGTTAAAATTTCTTCACTGTTTTTTGTTACTGGAAGCCTGAATTAGTGTTAACTTGTAAATATTTCGCATATGTAAATATTTCAAAATGAGAACAGAAGTATACATAAGCATACATTTTCTCAGCAACTCCCAAGAAGTGTCAGGTTTCATCTATGTTGCTCATTCTGTGGACACAAAGCGTACAAACAGAACTCAACAAAAAAAATCAAGCAAAAAGAGTACATAAGCCAGTTCTAATAAAATGGTAGTTTACATGCAGCCAGGCATATATATAGTTTTGCTTTTTTTTTTTGTTTCCTATAGATTAGTGTCATTTTAGAAATTATTTAATAAAATCTGTGGTAACAAAATTAAGCAGTTCCTTTCCAGCATTAAAATACTTTCTAAGCTGAACTTTTGAATCTATGTTTGCTGCTTTGTGAGTTCTCCAGAGAATGTTTTGTAGTTTCCTCTGCTATTACACCAGCATTTCATTGTGCCAAAAAACACCACAGGTTTGAGACACTTGATTAAAAGCAGGGACATGAGCACAAGCTATAGCATTATGTAGACCCTTGCATTCATGAATTGTTGTCATTAGAGGTATAACTGTTACATTCTTTTAAAACACAGGTTGTTCTCAAGCCTAAGTATTATCACAGAACTAACTCACCCAGCCAACATGAGATTCATGCAGTTCAGAGCCAAAGACTGCTATTCTCTTGCTCTGTCCAAATTAGAAAAGGTAAGGAGATTTGCCTCCCCCCAGCCCCGCTCTCAATTTAAATGTTTTCATTTCAAACACTTTTTTTGATTTTATGACAATACTTTCAAAACAAGTGGAAACAGTGAAATAATGTTTTAGTTGCAGAGCAATGTGAAAGATTGTCTTTTTCCAAGTTCTACCCTCATTTAAGAAAGAAGTTGGATTTGAGTTCCGTCACTTCACAATATAGTGTAAATCCACCAAACCTCTGGACAGAGGTCAACACAAAATTTGCTCAAGGAAGATTGAATAGTTTTCAGTAACTGAATATTTACAGCTAGTATGGTTTCCCAAGAGGTTGCCACAGGCAATTAATGTGGAGAAATATTTGAATTGACTAAACACTTAAAACATAAACAACTTCTACTACAATGCATTTTTTTATTCTAATTCACATTAGAGGCACTATAATTATATGTTCTGTATACTTTTCTGTGTATCTGTATGCGCTATTTGTGTTACTGTGACAGTTTGAGAACAGCAGTTGTTCTCTGTCGAAGGGCAGTCCTAGTGACAATAAGGATAGTAACACTACTTAAATGCTAGATAAAACCTTCATATTCTCTTCATTCTAGTGCACATATTGACATTTTCAAGCTGTGGAACAGGAAGGCTTTATGGAGATTAAGTTTAATTTAATTAGCTTGTCCAAAATACTACTGCTGAAACATTAGAGGGAGCATACAAAGTAACACTGTGCATCTGTTTAACTTGATAAGTTCAAGGACAATCATCTTCACAGATCTTCACTGGTGAGCTGACCTACTTACCTCTGCAGTCCACAAAACGTACAGTATCACCTTCATGATCTTTCAGACCATTTTCTGAGTTTATGATATTAAGACAAATAATATCACTGTGCCAGTCTTCAAGAACAGAGATCTTTCACTCCACTCATCTCTTTTTCCTCTTGCTATCAATCTAGATATTATTGCTAGGTTCTCTCGTGCAGTCTTCCAATTGCTTCACATTAGATATCTTGCATTTCTTAGTAAATTTGAATTCTAAATGCTAAAATCATCATCATTATACAGAATTAGCATATAATTTCTATTTCCTAGCTGCACAGTAAATTTCCTAGATTTTGGGAATTTCAGATATTTCACTATTTACTGTATAATCTTCACATTGTTAATTTTAATAAGTATTTAACGGAAAACAGCCTCTTCATACAAACTTATCTTCACAGGCCAGCTCCCACTTTCTTACACAGGAGTCAATTTCTGCAAAAATTCAGCCTGTCTAGATGAGATAAAGAAGTATTAGAAATCAATCTTTTACTCAGCTGACTATCTTGCTTACATTTTGACCACAAGATATAAATATCTGGGTGATCTTTTGTGATTTGTTGACCTTTGCCTGAAATAGAACAAAGGCTCAATCTTAGTTATGTGGTATTCTGATAAGCACATAAAATGGAGATCTGTGAGGAAGCTACACAAAAGTTTATTGTGCAAACGTAAAGTTATGAATATAGGTTGGAAGCTGAACAGTTAATTAACTTCCTATCTAAACTATGCTATGCTGAAATAGAGGTAGATAAATTATCTTAGAGAAAGAACATTTTCTTCATTGCTTTTGAAGTTGCCTGCTGTTGATATTTCCCACTCATTTCATCTTAACATTTTCAGGGAACACTTCAAAGGTGGTGCTGTAGTTCATTTGATGTTTCAGAACTCCCTCATGTAAAATGAAAGGCAATTATAAACTCAAGTAAAAATTATCAAATGCAGTCAAATGTACAGTTGATTATTATTTCTGCATTAAGTACCTTATTTACAGAAAGACTTAAAAAGTCAGGCAACTTGCCTTCAGGTAGTGCTGAAACACGTGTGCGAAATTGACTTTCCATCCTGATGGGCTGCAGAAGGAACATATACAAATCAGATGTCCATCTGCTGTTGCAGCTGCAGCTTTCCTCTTTTTAGAGATAAATAAATCTGAATACCAAACTCAGCACTGACATAGGAGCAAGCAGTGACCCTTATACAACAGAGAAAATGAAAAACAAACCACCCATGGTCTACACTTAAAACTTACTTTCTCCATTTGCCTTAGATAAGAAAAAAATGAGGTAAACACTCCCTCTTTCTTGAGACAAGGGGTTTAGAATGTCTTGGATAAGAGTCACACTTTTCCAGGATTTTTTTTTAATTTTCCAATTAAATATTGCTCGTGTATAACTGCGAGCTAAAAATTCTAAATATTTAAGTGATTATTTTAAAATAAGTGCCAAATCCTGTCTCCTGTATCTTTTAGTCAAACCAATACTGTGATTTTGTATCAGCCCACAAGGATAAGCCCATGCATGTTAGGTGAGCAGAAATCTATCTGGGATGGCCCACAATATTTGCAGTGATATACAGAAAGCCAGGCTGCTTTATTCACCTCCAGTTAAGGACGGGGCATGCCATCTCCATTTGCTTTTAATATTATTCAGGTTTTGAGCAGATCTGAAGTGACATTAAGTAAAAGAAGCAGCAATGATATACAGGTTATAAAAAATAGCTTGGTACCTCTTTAGTAGTGTAAGTCTTATTTTAGAAGTATCTCTAATGATTTACATCAGCTACAATTCTAAAACTGTATAAATAATTAGCACACACATTTGGCCATTGAACTGGCAGGTTTTTAGAAAGCTGTTCCAGATCAACAACAGAAGATGAATCTGTTCTTACCAAAAAGGTAAAAGTGATTAAGAACAGTCCAAAATACTGTAAACTGCTCTAGAGGTGAAGTGTTATTGTACTGATACCAGAGGCTGCCCTGACCCAGGTGCAGGACCTTGCACTTGGCCTTGTTGAACTTCATGAGGTTCAGACAGGCCCACCTCTCAAGCCTGTCCACGTCCCTCTGCATTGCATCTCTTCCCTCCAGCGTGCTGACTGCACCACACAGCTTAGTGTCATCAGCAAACTTGCTGAGGGTGCACTCAATCCCACTGTCCATGTCACTGGCAAAAAAGTTAAACAGCACCAGTCCCAGTACTGACACCTGAGGAACACCACTCATCACTGGTCTCCACTTGGACATCGAGCCATTGACTGCAACACTTTTGAGTGCGACCATCCAGCCAATTCCTTATCTGCCAAGTGGTCCATCCATCAAATCCATGTCTCTCCAATTTAGAGACAAAGATGTTGTGAGGGGCAGCGTCAAATGCTTTGCTCAAGTCCAGGTAGATGACGTCATTTGCTCTTGCCTTATCCACCAAGGCAGTAACTCCATTGTAGAAGGCCACCAAATTTGTCAGGCACGCTTTGTCCTTAGTGAAGCCATGTTGGCTGTCACCAATCACCTCCTTGTTTTCCATGTGCCTTATAATAGTTTCCAAGAGTATCTGTTCCATGATTTTGCTAGGCACAGAGGGGAGACTGACTGTCCTAGAATTCCCCATGTCTTCCTTTTTCCCTTTTTAAAAATGGGGGTTATGCTTTCCCTTTTCCAGTCACTGGGAACTTCACTGGACTGCCATGACTGCTCATATATGATGGATAGTGGCTTAGCAACTTCATCCACCAGTTCCCTCAAGACCCGTGGATGCACCTCATCAGGTCCCAGGGACTTATGCAGCTTCAGATTCCTTAGATGGTCTCAAACCTCATCTTCTCCTACAGTGGGTGGTTCTTCATTCTCCCAGTCCCTGCTTGTGCCTCCTGCAACTTGGGTGGTGTG
>Ga0065711_1033941_pt1 | contig 24542 bp, 12 predicted proteins | sample Hoacrofraction12_FD_59098 | JGI IMG/M metagenome (GOLD analysis project Ga0065711, IMG submission 59098) | Hoatzin crop microbial communities from Cojedes, Venezuela - Epithelial fraction 12 v2 (version 2) | ecosystem: Host-associated > Birds > Digestive system > Esophagus > Crop | place...
CCCCGCAGCGCCGCCACCGACCCGGCGGCCGTGCATGCGCACACGGCCCCGCCGCGGCGGAGCGATACGGGAGCGGCCGGGCCGCAGAGCGCGGCGGCGGGCGCTGCCCCTCCCGGGGGAGGATGTGGCTTGCTCAGTAGTCCCTGGACTGCTCTTGGCTCCTGAGGAACGTTTGTGTGCCGAGGGAAAGTCTCAGTGCCTCCCGGCCAAGGCCCGGAGCAGATTAAAATGCAATTTATTGTGTGTGGGGGTGCGTGCTAAAGGCGGCCTCCTTGTGCGGAGGTCGCAGCCCGCCGATGGCATCTGGAGCATGGCTGATGGGCTGCGGTGGCGGACGCCGGGCGGGGCCGTGGGTGCCGGCGGAGGCCCCGAGCAGGGACGAAGCGTGTGTGGAAGCCGTGGGCACGTGTGACCGTGAAGTTCCTGTGGGGCAGCTTCATGTACCACCAGATTAATGTGCACGTTGTCGCCAAAAGTGGACGGCACAGAGACGTGTCTGCAAGGGCTGCATTTTGGGGTCTGCTATAGCGCCTATGGAAGGGTTTGTAAGAAGCAGTACTTTGTAGAAAACATAAAACGTATAACAAGTATTTTCTTAATTCCGCTGCCATTCAAGCTTTTTATTCCAAACCATCAGCAATGGTTTGAAGCCGTCTGACGCGTTGCTGTAGTATCCCGGCTGCTGTCTGGCCTGCAGGCCCGCTGGCTGCCGGCGTGACACACTGAGCTGTGTGCAGGGCTGATTACGTTCAAGCAGTCGCTGATCATCACCCGGCCATTATTTCCAAATAACATGAAAAAAGGTGGCTTCTGCTTCTGCCAGAGGAAATGGGTATAAAATAAACTTTTTTCTTTTTCAGCTCGTTCTTGTTGCTCCTTTTCAATATATGATGGGCCAAACTCAATTACACTTTACCAGCAATGTCACTGGTCTTGTATTTGCAGTAAGAGGAGATACTTGGACCTTGTGTGTGACAAGCTCAAACTTGTAGGCGTGCATAAATTGTAAGCATACCCAAGCTGGGCTGAAAAGCCTGAAGCAATATTATTTTTAGTATAACAGAGCCATCCACAGACTTTGGAATTAAATGGTTGTCACAAAAGAAATGTATTATCATGTACTACAGAAGTCACAAAATAATACTGCAGTATTGAGTTTGACTTTAGTAATAGTATGGCCTTAGTTTCAGCCAGTTCCCAAAAGCATAACTACAAGTAGTCTAGAGAAACCTTTACTCAAGTAAATACTGTTAGCTGATTTATTTCTGATATAACTGTTCTTATTTCTGTCACGTATTTCTGTGTAAAGCTGTTAGGGAGGGGAAAAGGGCCAAAATACAGATTTGAATTAATATTAGCTGAAGGAAAACAGAGGAAAATATTTTCAGGGAAGTAATTTAGTAATAAATGAAAAGGAAAATATAATCAAATATGTTCCTAAAATTGATACGTTAACGATATTTTTCAAATACTGTTTTCTTTTAGCCAGATGAAATGCACCATTATGAAAGAAAAGCACTTTGATATGGGTGTCATTCAAATAAAAGTATTGACTGTGATGGTTGCATCTGCAGGCTGAGCCTGAACAGCTGTGGGGAGAATATTATGTACGACTTGAAACAGCATAACATTATGCTTTGAGGCCCTTATAGAAACTCAGTTGGTATGCTTTCTAACTGGCATTCAAATGTGAATGACTTCCTGCTAGAAATAAATGCAATAATGAATCCATGCTTTACTGTATGCATTGTTATTTAATATCATATATTTTTATGCTAAATGTGATAAAACTCACAAAGCAAACACTGCGCTCAGATACAATGTGTAAAATCAACAGCAAGGTCAATAAAACTCTGGGTTTACGTTCTGAAAGCTGAGGAGGATTTGAGCAGTATCTGTCCAAGACAACTCTGCAAGTCACTTCTACTACATCCATCCAGGCTCTTGATTTGCTTTCTGTCTCTGATATAAAGTTTTTTAAAATTAGTATTTGAATTTAAAACTTGTTTGTATTTTCATAAAAATTAGTTGTTGTTTTATATCAGTTCTTCCTACATCAGCAGTGAAAATGCATCTTAATCTGTTTGTCCCACAATACTTGCTATTATCTGTAGTTAAGATAAATGGTGATACTGGTAGACTTTTGTCTCTGCAGCTAAAAAGCAAACCAGGGTTTCCACAAACAGAATTTTTCTTCAAATGCATCATACTGAAAGAATATTCTAGAGTAAGACTTGTGTGGACAAGAAATTACTGACAGGATCTACAACAGATAACACTGTGACTGAATGGCACTGAGTAATTAATGAAAAACACAGGAGGAAATTCACCTCTTTCACTGAGAGTGTCTGTTCCTACAGTGACCAAATTCTGACCTCAATTATAGCTGTGTGACCTTATCTAGCACCACCTGTTCAAAAATGCATGCCTACCTCCTTTTTGCTGTCTCAAATTTTTGGTAAGTGTGCTTTGAAGTCTAATTAAGTATTGTAGTTATATCTGTAGTTTGTTTACATTTTAAGCTTGATTTTACTTACACTTTCTAATATTAACATACACAAACACACAAAAAGCAAATCTGAGAATAATTTTCTTAATAAAAATAATCAACTGTTTGATTAGCATTTGCTATGGAAACTTACCTAAGTGTGATTTTTTTTGACACCTAAGATTTTGAATCCATCATGCTTCTAGTTAAAATAGATTTTTAAATGACTCAGTATTGTGGTTTTATGTTTTGAGCAGATTTGTGGAACCACTGTACTCCCAGTTTTAAAAATTCTTTTTTTTTTTTTCTTGATCCCTTTCATGGCTTCTTGCAGTACAGATGTTCTCTCATTCACTGAATGACAGTGGGAGGGATGAAAAGATTTATTCATGGTGAATGTCTCCATCATCTACCTCTTAAATCTTCTAGGAAAGACCCTTGTGCCCTCTCATGCTTGAGAAGAGCTGTCTATAAACATTTTCAAAGCTACTTCTTTATCCTCACCTGAATCCTCCATAAAACTCAGCATCAGCGTGAGGTCTGTCAAAATGTGAAACGTTTAAATCGCATGGTTATCCAAACCTCTGCTTCCCATACTATTTTCATGTTTTCAAGTCTTCCCCAACAATCTTCTTCTGAGTGTTACGTGTTCTCTTGTACTATAAGGGCTTTTGGGTATGGGTTGTCATTTCATTTTAAGTTTGTACAGCATATATCACCAATGTGTCCTAGCTTAGCTCTCTTTGATCCTTGACAATTACATTAATAAGCATAAATATCTGTAAAGAGAAAAAAATACAGATGCTAATTATAACCAGGCAGCCATCAATAATAACTGAACAATAATGAATAGTCACGTATCCATTGTTAAATTTGCTTTTGTTACCACTTTTTTTTTAACAGATTGCTAAGTTACAGTAGCTTACTTTCTTACTTTGTAACCTCTAAATAATTACTACATGTCACAGAATAATATGTTCTTATAGTATTATTTTGGCCTATTGTAGCATTCTGTCTCAAAACAAGTTATGTGTAATATATTTCCTATTTGTAATTGCTGTACTGGTCCACTGCAGTAATAAAGTTGTCGTATGGAACATGTAATGGACCGCTTCACATTGTTGGAACTGCTTTTTTTATTACGACTCCTTGTAACTTTATGATGTCTTCATAAATGTGATCCATGGCAATACTAAAGTTGTTGGATAAATACAGCAAGTTGCTGTTTGCTTCCCCCAAGTCTGAAAGTTATCTTGACATTGTTAAATAAGCATACTTACAGTTTTCAGTGTTGAGAGGAAGGTAACCAGACACTATTATTATACAAATTTTCTTTTTTAAATATGCCATCTTACAATGTCTACATCTATTTCATGCAGCTGGGGTACGCCTACCAAGATTTTTAAACAGGATCCTCACGTAGTAGTGATTATCTAAGACTAGAGGGCATATGCAGCACTGTGGTGTTTTGGTGGTTGCAGTACCCCAAAGCACTGGACGATTGCTTTGGGAGGTACTTTACAATGTGTACGCCCAACTTCGAAAAGAAAATTGTGTGATATCTGTCCATAGTGCTCTGCCCAAGATTTTTTTCACTGTAGTCTCTGTTAGGACAAACTAATGCCATTCTGTGTTTTTCCACCTATAGGTACTCTGTACAAACCAAGCTCCTTGTTTTGTACTGGCTTCTGCATCTCATACTCAAGTTCATCCACATAAAGCTTGCTGAGGTATCACAGCCCCATCGTGTTTGGTGTAAAGATGGTTGAAAAACTTTGAAGGCAAATTTTAAGAATAGGGCTGAGAAGTGATAAAGAGCCAGTTCCTACTCCATGATGTCTGAACTGGATGTATCCACAGCACTGCAGCATTTCTAAACCACTGAAGAAGTGTACGAATCAGGTCAAAGCCATTCTGAGAATCTGTTTCAGCAATGTACCAGCTATGTAATTACTGTCCTTTGCAAGTTCCACTGGACTCTGATACTAACCACGGGGGTTATTAAGTGGGAAATAGATCTTTTTTTGCCTTCAGACTGACAAACTAGAATCTCGAACAAAAACCCTCTTGATAGCGTTTTAACAGCTATAGTTTAAGATGAAATGGCTGAGATACAAAGCACAGAAATACAAAGTTGTGAGCTACCACTACATTTTAAAGTTCATTTTTGTGCCAGAAATTGACCTTCTGTACTGATTAAATCATAGGATATGATGCCAAGAGACAAGAGGGCAAGCCAATGGTTAAGCAGCAGGTGTGAGTCTGAATTTACTTACTTTGCGAGGATTTAGTCTGGTTATTTGAGTATAATAATGTCAGCCTTTCCTGGTCAACACCACAGAATACAAAGGAGACTGTGTGGATTGAAATGAGCAGAATTTTACTTCAGATTTTGTGTGTTTTCCTTCTATATAAATGTTTCTCAAATTCTAGAAGCTTTTACTTGAGAGAAAGGAGTTGTTTCATGCACTTACTGTCATCTTTGATACTCACATTTGGAATAATGTTATGAGTTAGAATGATCACATGTTCTATATAAATCTCAAGAAAATATATCTTCCTATGTTTTCTTTTCTCCAGGGCTGAGATTTTACGATTACTTTTGAGATTTAGATTTTAGAGTCACGTTGAAAGGGTAGGCTATGTTGCTGTTGTAGCATAAATACAAATGTAGACTGTGAATAAATAATAGTCAAACTGACCTTCCAGACCCTCACTGCTGTGGATGGTTCCATTGGCTTCATTGGAGAAGTATCTGGTAAATGACTACTCCCTCATCAGCAGAACTCATTCACCTATGAGGCATACAGGGCAGTTGCCTGGAGCTCTGTGCCATGCAGGGAAGCGGCTGGCTAACTTAGGTAGCCTTCTGAGAAAAAAGGGGACACATACCTAACCTTCTGACCTGGGGCTCCCTTAGTCTGTAACAACACATGTGGTGGTGTGCAAGACAGCAGTTATGGAGTTCATTTAGGATTGTCTGTGGTCATCTTTACATTGTCTTGACTTTCGTAAAAACATTCATATACATATTTTCAGAAAAACATTATCGAAAATGTTAACCAGAAACATCACTAAGCTCAAATTGCTAAAAATGATCAAGTCCCAGTGTCTTTATTGTTTGTTCATTTTCCCAATAGCCTGCTAGCTATTCTTTCTTTGGAAGAAAATCTAGTTTTGCTCCAAAATTTGAAATTTTACAACCTCGTCAATCACTATAGCAATAACATCACTTAGACTTTACTTATAGGATCTTTAAGACGTGTTGAAAAGCTGAATAATGTCATACTGAAACTATGATGTTACTGGACAGACCCTCCATCCAAATGTCTTAATTTTGAGCTACACTGGTACCAGATGCCTTTATTACGACTCAATAAAAATGATCAAGCTTCTAAATAGAAATAATGCCACTTTGATTTGGATGTAAAAAGAATCCACCAGAATTTTCACTTAAAATATATACATGCATAAATGTTATGTATTTTTTATTGAGAGGATCTATGTTAACAGCTTTCCCCTATTTATCCAAACATATTTGTTGTATTATGTATTCTACCATGTGTTCTTTGCAATCATATATATGATGGACAGCTGTGTAGCTTGGGGGATATATGTTGGGCTATAGTATGGATAACCATATGGTACCTGACTCTAGCTGACTATATTTCCACTGGAGATTCAAATTAATAAGAACAAACAATACAAATATAGGATTGTCTCCTATTCTACAGGAATTACTCCATTAGCTTGTTTTAGTGAAATCCATTTTAAGACTTTCAATAATAGTGAATTGCTGCTTGGATTAACCCTTGTGCTGACAATTCACCAGAAAACACCCAGAATTTGCATGCTTATGTTGCTCCACATAAAAGGACTAATTTATCACATCTGACTCCCTTGTAAACAGAATTATCAAAGATGTAGACCAAAAAAACCTGGTTTATATTTACAAATTGATATTTAGAGGGAGTACCATATGACATTTCAAATAGATTGTAGTTTGCAGTAGAGTCATGGACCTAGCCTAGATCCACAAAATTGTTGAAGCTTCTGACTCATGCTTAGGTTCCCAAACTACCAACTATGTGGAACTACAGACACGACAGGAGGTAGGAATCCAGAACCCTTTGCAAGTGTGGTCTGGCCTATGGCTCGTTTCTGAACAACTGAATTAAATCTGACTTAAACTGAACAGCCTGGACTTAAATCTAGAGCTGTCTGGACACACTGGCTCTAGAACTGCACCTTTTACTTTTGAGAGATGTGCAAAATAACCTGCAGCCCAAGCCCATGCCTCTTTCACATCAGTAAGATCCACAAGTGTTTTCAGAGGACTCTTTGTCTCCTGGCATCCACCACTGACAGCACAGCTACAGAGCATCTCTAGGGAAGACAAATGAAGACCTGAGATTTAGTATGGCTATGACTAAAGAAGTCACTAAGGAAGAGCAGCACACGTTAGAGGAGATAATGAACAGAGCTATATAGAATGGGGTGTGGATGACTGAAGTACCTCCACCCTGCTTCTTAAGAGCGCAGTATTTTTCATTTCTACCTACCAAAGCCATCTTCAATGAACTTCTTCTTTTCTATTTTCTGTATCTTTTTTCTCTATGTCTATTTTAAGCAATATGATCTCAGTGCAAAAAACGTGTCTAAAAATCTGTTGTACACCATAAAAGAATTGCATGCATTGCTATTGAAATAATAGTAATAATAATAATAATACTGATAAGGATAAAAGGGAGTGATTACCTGATAAAACATAACTTATTCAGAAAAAAACCCACATGACAACTGAAATGTTTTTGAAAATTTACGCATTAAATGAACTTTCATCAGACCTTAAGTTACTGAGAATATGGCAGCAGGGAGGAGGAACAGGGAATTCTGAGGTGTTGCCCTTGCCCTGTGTTATAACAAATTGAACAAAATGTGGCTGATTTTTCCACGTGATTTATTTTGTTAATTTCTTTCTCACACTGTAAAAATTTCCCATAACCAGTGAATTTGATGTTTTGACTTAATCCGTAAGTGATACATTATTGAATGAAATTTTGTCCAAAAGGCCTATCCAAGCAAATATTATTTAAGATGAAACCACTTACAGACTTTGAGAAAATACATCTTATTATTTGTTTAGAAATATTTTCTAACATTTGTTAATTTCAGTAATCCTTGAATTGGAAATGTGACGATGGCTAAGTAATGTACCAGCTGGGAGATACTTTAATCAGTAAAACTATTTTGGGAACAAAGATGATTGCTGTCCTCTGAGCTATGACTGAAACAGTGCCATCACTTTTCTCTAGCACATTTTTTAAAATTGTGTATTAAGTTTTATTCATTGTTCTTATCAGAGTTTGTTCCAATCAAACATGCATTCTAGTAGTGTACAGTTTCCTATCAGACGTACGAATTGTATTTAAACAAAAGAAGTGTACAGAATCAGGGACTGCGTTATTTTCTAATACCAAAAATACCATCTAGTGCTTTGTTAAAAATGGCTCCATCTATGTATGATAGCGATGGGCCATTCTTTCAGATGCTTACTCTGGCAGAGGATTCACCTCCTTTAAACAATGGCTGGCGTCAATTCAGTTGATGATGTTTATCACCTCGGCGGTTTCAGTTTTCTTTCTTGAAAGGTATGTATTCAAAGTTAAACTGTTCCATGTTTTCTGTAATTTCCCCATGGTGATGTGTGTACTGCTATACCGTCGTATGGTCTGTGGCACTTCCATTGCTACTTAAGTATGTAAAAATACATAGAGACTAAATCTGTTCAGCACTTTTAAATAAAATCTAGAATATGAATCCGGTATTAAATAGATCAGATAATATGTAATGGGTGAGCCTCTAGTTTTAGAAGATTGGCATGTTTTTTTCTGCAATTTATTTTTTGTTCATTAAAAGATATTCCAACAAAAGTGTCTTCTTTGACTAGTATTTACTCCTATAACTATAGAAGTCTTAGTTAGAAGCAATGCCTCCGCTTGTATTTAGAGAACTTACACTCATTAACTTTGCACATATTTGGCTTTGAAGTAGCAAATACAGACTCCTGCTAGTCTACAGACAGTATGAAATTATGATTCTATCTGAAGTCTGTAAGAACTAGCAGATGAAAGAGCATGTTATTTCAGTGTCTCACTCATAAAACCAAGTTTCAGTCAAGGAGAAAAACAGATTACAAATCAATCCATGTAATAAACATAATACCCAGAAACTGAAAAATATATCTAGAAGATATAAAAAAATTCCCTTGAAAACCAGATGGGACATGGAACTTCCTTTCCATTCAACACTGCAAGATGTGTGTGTGCACTTTCAAGCAGCATTTTTCATTAACTTCTGAAACATAAGCAGCATCTGGTTCCATACACTATGCATTTGAGTGCATTCTGACAATTTTATACAAACAAGAATGAACCCAACCGAGGAAGAATACCACTGAGAATGACCCTTAATCAGCAGATGACTTAGTAATTAGATACACAGCTGGATCAGCTGCATCTGGCTCTATTGTCTACTACTGTTACAGAGGGCAGTAAAGACTGTAAATGTATATATGCATGCAAACTAACAGATGTTGAAGCCGAAAAGTTATAAATTATAGGTTATCACTTAATTGCACCCTAATGCCTGTACGTATCCACTTAAAATGAAGGACATCACTGCAAGGAACTTCTTCCATTTCCAGCTGATGGTGAAGCACTCTCTGCCTTTTACTGTTCCAGAAATGTGAAATCCTAATTACAAATGGAACAATACTAGAAAAAAATTCTGGTCTGACATATATGTCAGGAGTAATTTGCACTCATGTTTATTAGGAATTGTATTTTTGTATGCATATATCCTTCTATATAGACACAGTCACAAAATAAGCCAACAGCTATAGCATTACATTAGTCTCTCTCTGTAATGATCCAGAGTTTTCCAAACAGGCAATCCCTGTCAAGTAATTAATTTTGTTATCTTTTGCTTAGGAATTGGATGTTTCCTGCAGGAAAAATAATGACAAACTGGTCCTTAAACTTCTCAGGTCTTGACATTGCCTCCTTGATGGAGAGTGGTAGTGAGGAAGATGTCATCTGAAACAACTCTGTTGACAGTTGGGGTGACTGAGTACATTCAAAAGTTTTCAGTACAGCACTGCCTGATGCCTTCATAATCTCTGATCAGCACATTTTCATCTTGTCTGCTCTTGTCTGGCATTGCCATGTCCCATGTCAGTCCTTAAACTGCCTTGAGCATGACATAAAAGCTCATATGGTGGTTGTCAAGATATCGCTTGCAATTTGTCAGTCCAGGAGCTCTACCACGTATCTTTCATCCCCGCACTCTATCTTAGAAACTATGGCAAATCTTCTGGTAGGCCAACTTGCTGGTAGCAGAATCCAAGTAGACCAGCACAGTCTGAGGAGTGCTACATTTTTATCTAGGCAGAATTTGGACTGCCTCATCACTCTGAACAAATCAGATTTAATGTCACCTAGGCATAGGTGGTTTGATGACAACCATGACAGAGCGCACCACATAAGGTTTCTATTCTTCCTTGACATAGGTGGCAGCATATATATATGACTTACCGGGTAAAACTTACATCCATCAAAGTGGATATATCGCAAATAGACTTATAATTGTGCATATGTGCATTGTGATTAGGCAGGGCAAGGTACACATGCACAAACACACACGCAAGTTCGAGGATTAAGATGGTCAGTGAATACCTGTTTACACATCACATAACTATCACAAGGGAGCCAGAAATGTGAATTTTCAGGATACCTGTGTCATAAAAATACTGCCGTACACTCCATTATTTTATTTTAATTGAATTTCCAAATTTATTCACTAGGTGGCAATGCAGTATGTAATTTGTAGCAAATTTGCAGCAGAGCTGTACTGATCAGAAATAACTGCACTAGATAAATGTTTTACACTGGATTGCAATAAAGAAATGTTGATTAATTCATAGTCCTACCTTTTTATTTTATGCTTATAAGAATTCATACTGTATCTACTGCTTAAGTAGAAAACACATGAGGTTGTGGCCGATTGCAAAGCCCACAAGAGTCATGTGAGGTGTTTAGAGGTAGCTCAGGAGAGCCAGTGGACCCCATCACCTTCAGTAATTATGCCTCAGGTGTCCGGGATGGAGTGTGGTGCCTCAAGGAGCACGTGCAGCTCAGTCACCTCAGTGGGAAGAGTTAATTTCAGTCAGTGAGAGAAGCCTGATTGCAGCCAGGAATCATAAATATTTTATTAGAATGAGTTTTTGAAGTGTATGTGCTCTGGTTGTGTCTAAGCACTGGTGTGAAGCTGGTTCAGAACGGAAGAACGTGGATAGCTTCATCTATGAGTTCCCTGTTTTATCTCTCTTTTCTCACAACACTGTGCTCCGGAAAGTGGCCAGAGGAGTCTCAGAGATGTGGGCTAGAGGTAGTAGGAGCACCAGCCCAATGGAGCTGGTGAGAGCTGGTAGCAGCTCTCTCCTGGAGACCCGCGGCAGAATGAGGCACTACAGGGCCAGAAGAAGACACTGCAGAGGTGGAGACCACCGGCAGGATCAGTTACAATTCCCCTTTTAAGATTTGCTGCCTATGCAGTTGGTAGGCTGCCTGTATGATTTGATCACTTCAGTATTAAATTTTCCTTTTGTAGAGAAAACATGAGGTGTTAAAATACAGATACTACATTATATGGAGCCAGGATGTTCTGTTTCTCATTTGCCTCGTGAATTAATGAAATACTTTATATCAGGCAGATTCCATCTTTGCTGTTTTTCTGAATGACCTCATGCGAGGCTAACCGTCTGCCCAGTTCTCTGTAGGCAGCCTTTTGCTTTCTCAAATTTCATTACGTGACTTGACTGGTTAATTTGTTGTCTTTTAAGCTGTCCATATTTTTTACTCTAGGGCAATGGGCAATGTTTATATTTAGAAGTTTTTGCTGCCATGGTGCTTTATAACACTGATGGTTTAGTCTGTCTGACCCAGCACTCTTTTGTCCTGAGCACTTTCTGTCAAATTGTCTCAATTATCCCTCCATTCCTTTGACGGATTGTACCCCTACTGTAATTGTCAAGTGGACAATAATTATATGGGACATTTAATTATTTTTTGACTAGGTGTGTTATATATCTCGGAGTTTCCAATGCTTATTATGATTTGGTATTTTGTAGGAGACCAGCTAAGAAACAGCTATCGGCTATTAGGAATATCTATGCTGCAACTCAGGAGAATTTGTACTGTACTTTATATTTCTTTTTGCTGTCCATGATAAAAGTAAACAAACCCCCAAAACATCAGAAGTCTTTCACAACCAGAGGTGGCTCTTGCCTTGGGGACAGAGGGGTCCGATCCTACCAGAATATTATAAAAGCTGCTAAAACTTTTCTTTGTCCTTCTGTTTTAACAGGCATGTGCGGTGACAACATAATGCAACAGAAGTATAAGAACAATACAAGTCGTTCATTATCGGGGTAAAACTAATAAACCAAGAATATTTACCTATTAAGAACGGGAAAACAGAAAAAAAATGGCCAGTCGCCTATGAAAACTGTAAAACTTTTACAACTTTTTGTTACAACTCTGAACATCCTCCATGTGTTGTCTGAGTTGCTACAGGCTCTCCAAGTGGGGAGAAAACCAGTGAAGTTCCTAACATGTAGCAACTTGTTAAAATATGTGATAAATTTCCATGTTTGTCTCTCTATCTATGATGAAGTGTGAATGCACAGTTTTAGGACACTCCAGAGCTTCCCAGTAGCCCTGAGTGAGGTCTTTGTTGAGTTACTTGCATGCAAACAGATACACATGCAGTTGCACACAAGCCTACTAAAAGTTTTTCTGTTGACATTCCCACCAGCCAACAAGCTTTAAAGCTGCCACTACTTGCATATCTGTGAAATATTTTTTTGACTTACGAGGTCTTGTTCATATGCCATACTGTCTTCTCCAGCTTCGTTCAAGATCAGTGACACAAGGAAGAACCTGTTGTTGCAAAATGCCAGCTTACGGCACAGCAGTTACTACAGCAGCGTTTGCATCCAGAATGTTACATAGTGTGAAGCTATTCTGGTTTTAACATCTATGTAGATTAGCTAATGGTTTCTATGCATTGCCCAGTAAAATAACTCATACATATGGCCAAAACCAAACCCAGAATATCATGCAACTGTTGCTTGTAGCATTTTTGCTTGCTTTCACGTAAAAATTCGGTCACATAACCAGTAACTTTCTTTGGAAAAACAAGTAGAAACCTGGAGTATTTACCTGAGTTAAGTCTGAATCCTTAAAATGTATTTGTTCTAAAGTCATCCGTACTTTGACCACAAATTGAGTAAAGAGAAGTAATTTAATTGCGCAGGAACTGGTTATTAACACTTTATCTCTGAGCAATTGACCTGGATATGAATATTAGTATATTTCACTGAAGAACAGGAAAGGATTTCCCTATATGGCTTTATCCAAGTTTCTTTTTTTTTCAGCAAAGCATTCTTCCCATAGCTTTTAGACACATCCATGGATTAGTCTTTTCTAGATTGAATTTATAAAATTTTTAACTGGATATTTGGAGAATAAGGTTTTATTAGCTTTATACTGGCCAACAGAAGTGCAAAACTTTTTTTTACAGGAGCAACATAAATGCAAAACTTTTTTTAGAGGAAGAAATACATTTCTCAAATCTGCTCTTTATTTGACTTAAATGTTTTTTTTCCTCTGTAGTGCCTTGTTTTCAATTAGAAGGTTATTGTGCTGGCTAAGAAGTTTACTGTCTGTTTTCAGCTTCCTTTGCATTCCTTCTGTACATGGATGAAGTGCAGACACCAAGCTGTAGTGACTGTGGCCCTGGTTCTGCAGCAAGATGTATATATGTTTACTTAATTTAAAGCATACACCATGACACCATCCATCATTATTGCATCGTAAGCCTTGCAATATTTGTTGTTTCTATTAAAAGCTCACTTTGTGAATCATGTCATCAAGAAAGAGTCTCAGCTTTAAGCTAAACAGAAATACAAATGTTTATCTTCCTAATAGGAGAGGGAATTTTGAAAATCCGACTTGAATGTAGCAAAAGGCTTTTAATAATGGTAGATAAATTAGAAAGATAAATTTATCCAGAAATTATGGATGTTTAAGAAAAGCTGCCTGTTTTTTAGTTGGGGGTGATTGCTGAATCCTGGACATTCAGAAGACAGTGAAAAGAGCTTTTAAGTGGAGGAAAAGCATTCAAAAATACTAGCAGGCAAAATTATCCTGTGCATTGTTGATGTCAGTGAAGTTGACTTTCCAAGTTGCTGGTAAGAAAACAGCTGATTTCTGGTAATGATAGAATTAGTGTCCTGTACAATCTGTACAAACATAACATGCCCCTAAGAACAACTAAGGCTCCTAGAATATAGCAGCAATGGTATTTACGTTACGCATACTAGGGAATGAAACTGGTCAGAGGCTACAGCCAGGATTCTCAGGGTTTTGAGCACTGATAACGGGATTTCTTCATGATGCGTGTAACTGGTAATAACAAACAATAACTACCGCTTGTTTTTTTGTGCATTTGGATCCATATTTATTGAGCTGAGCAGACCTGTTGTTACATTTTGCCAGCTTTATGACTTTGCAGAAGAGATCAAGTGGAATGGAAAAAAAAGCTGACTTAAGTCAAAGATACAGAAGATAAAGGGAAGTTACAATATGAACAGTTCTGAATTTATCTTAACTGGTTCTGTCAGAGGAAAATATATCATGCTGCATCTGACAGCCCGAGGGAGGTGAGGCTAATGCAATGCCCCCAGGTCCAACAAGCAATGAGTCTGAAAATGTCTTCCCAGTATGCACGAGCACACAGGGCACCTGGATACACCACACACCTGTGTATATGCATGGCTGGCCACTCAAACCACAGACAGACACGGAGAGCACTCATGTGAACACAGACAGCACTGATGGCCTCATCCTGCTCCCTGCTCTGGCTGAGAAGGGTAGAGGTCCATTAGTGGGAATCTATCTATCTATCTATCTATCTATCTATCTATCTATCTATCTATCTATCTATCTATCTATCTATCTATTTACCTACATATCTATCTATCTGTCTCTCTCTATGAGCAGTCTGGATCTCTTCAGCAGCTGGGCTCACTCTGCCTAGTAGCTGCCCCTGGTTCCCAGTCTCCTCAGTTGCGAGGACTTAGACGTAGAAATTCCAGAGGCTGCAGCCCTGCTCCAGTACACAGAATCAAAGAACGGCTGAGGTTGGGAGGGACCTCCAGACGTCATCTGGTCGAACCTGCTCGCTCAACCAGGGCCGCCTAGAGCCAGTAGCCCAGGACCATGTCCAGACAGCTTTTGAATGTCTCCAGGGATAGAGACTCCACAACATCCCTGGGCACAACCTCTCTGTGAGCAACATGTGCCAGTGCTCAGTCACCCTCAGAGTGAGGGTCACTGCTGTTCAGACAGAACCTCCCGTGTTTCAGTTTGTGCCCATTGCCTCTCCTCCTGTCACTGAGCACCACTGAAAAGGGCCTGGCTCTGTCCTCTTTACATCCTCTCTTCAGTTATTTGTATACCTTGATGGGATCCCCCCTGAGCCTTCTGTTCTCCAGGCTGAACAGTCCCAGCTCCTTCAGCCTTTCCGCATAGGAGAGATGCCCTTGTCCCTTCATCATCTTTGTGGCCCTTCACTGGACTCTTTCCAGTATGTCCATGTGTCTGTTTGTACAGGGGAGCCCAGAACTGGACACGTTACTCCAGGTTCACCCTCCCCAGTCCTGAGTAGAGGGGAAAGATCACCTCCCTCAACCTGCTGGCAGCAGTCCTCGTAGGGCAGGATCCCAGCAGGGACTCCTAGACACCTTTACTGCAAGGACACATTGCTGGCTCGTGTTCAGCTTGCTGCTCGTTGGAACCAAGTCTTTTCCTGCAAAGCTTCTTTCCAGCATGTTCTTCCCTTCATGCCATAGTGTGTTGCACACCCCTACGCAGCGACCACACTTAGTCTTAAAGGTGATATGGAGAGTGCTCCCAATGACTTGTTTTGATGGGTTTCACGCCTGGACACTGGGGCTGAGGCTTTCCTGGGAGAGAGCACCCTCAGCCCTTTTTCTTGGGATATACTGATAATTAGACATAGAAAGTGTGTGCTCATTTTTAGCTTCGTCAGTGAAACCTGTTGACTGGTGGATGTAGCTCTCAATATATGGGTTTTTTTTTGACACTGTAGGCACCACCAAGCTTATATGCGAAGCGTAGCCCTCATAAAATGACAAGAAGCATTAGAGGTATTTCAGTATTAACCCTGTCTCTTCTAACCAAAGTAATTTTCGAAACTGATATTTTTGATTATTTTCTTGGCAAATTTGAAGTGCTAGTATGTAGCATGTTGGATTTATTCAGAAAATTGTAGGTACAGAACTGTAGTGTTTCATAGAATAGCATAGAGAGGACTTTCACTCTTCTGAATGCTGTTGAAAATGTGGCATTTGAAAATGCTTGCAAGAAATTCTAAGTAGAAGGTCAAAAAGGGCCAAATCTTGAGGTCTCTGCTCTGCTTTTGTTCGGGCTTGACTCTGATAAAGCTTTTACTCCAGTGTGGGTTTTGCCTGAACAAGCACTGTGCAAGACTTACAATGCTAGGACTTAGCCCACAAAAATTATTAGCTCAGGTCACGATCTAGGCTTTCTTATATAATTTATCTATCACTTACTTATGTTATAAAAGTGCAGAGGTGATAAAGAAGTCATCTCTCAGGTCATATAGCAGTTTAAACTGCTGTGTCTCTGATTAAGCGTCGTAGACAAAAGAGTATAATAAGATCCAGGGGAAGAGGAGAAGACTAGAAGTAAAAAGCTTGCACAGCTATTGGAAAGAAGACTGAAATTATTTTGCTGCAGACTCAATAGGAGCATCTGATCCCCATTTCTTGTGTAGTTCTGACTGCCCCAAAATTGCTTTAAACATTAAAAAGACGAAACCACTGTGCTTAATAATGCTGTTAACACTGTGTCTGAAGATTTGTTCCTTCACTGTACGGCACATAAATACTGCTTGGTCTTCATCTGTGCAAAATGTAGAGGTAAACTTTAATTGAGGGCTTTTCTTTGGGGATCATGTGCATTCAGGGGGAACAAAACTCCTATTATCAACCTAGAAATATAACAAGTTTGAGAGCGTTGTCGCATAGAGATACTGAAACATTAATTCATGCTTCTGTGACATCTTGTCTGGATTACTGTAATTCCCTACTTGCAGGTCTCATTCAGCCCTCCTTTCACAAAACAAGAACGTGTACAATAATGCAACCACTGAGATTTTAAGCAGGCACAATAGCCGGTCATCGTATGTCTCTGTCCTGAGATCTCAGTGCTGCCTGCCATTAGATACTGGATCGATTTGAAGATCCTGGTGATGTGTTTTAGAACGCCACATGTATCCAAATGAGTTTTTGGTTCCCTATTGTCCAGGCCCAATTTTACTCAAGCGTAAAAATGTTGAGCTTTCATTTGTTCGGAGCGAGAATTTTAAATCACTGTGTCCCATAGCTTTTTCATGCAGCTATGGAATGCACTTTGCCAGAACAGATTTGGAGTGTCACTCTTGTCATTGACTTGAGGTCAAGACTGTGGTGGGTTGCTTAACTTTTCTTTCTGTCACTAGCATCTCTGTTTGTGTCAGGATATATTTAATAGAACATTCTAAGGCTTCCTTTTTTTTTAACTGTTTCGGAGTTGAAGCATCCCCGCGCTTTACAAGAGGGCTTTTCAAAGGACAGCAATAGCATTGGTATTTCTGATTTCTTAACAGTCACGAGAAGATTTTTATACAAAGAAATTTAACAAGATAACAGAAGTGTTTCTAATACATATATGTCTCTCTGTCAAAAGGAAGCGCCTACCTTACCTACACTTTTTGTGTATCACAGATGGCTAGGAAAGACTTCTTTAGTTTTGCACTTGTGCTCTTCCCTCCTTCTATACTTTGGAATAGGATACAAACCAGTTTGTTTATACTGGTTGTGTATTTCACACAAATGCTTACAGAATTTGCTGTGCAAACAAGACCTTCTTATCTAAAATAGCTTATAAAAATAGTTTTGCTTTGAAAATTATTTCACGTTTATTAGCTGCTATAATTCTGTCTTTTTTTCTGTCCCTGTCCTTCTCTCTGCTGTGCATCTTTAGCACTGAGCCTACATTTTCAAACGTAATGTTTGTACCACTAAGCATGGTGAGTGGAAAACATCGTGTGCACATTTAGGCTCCGTTTAAAAAGTCATAATCAAAAGAAAAAGAAAAAAAAAGAAAAGAAGAAAATATCCTGCATCCTCACTGGCTTCTAGTTACTTAAATTCTATTTAGTATCTTACTTTCCTTTGAAATGAATTAATATAAGCAGCTTGACACCTAAATAACTCTATGGATTGGTCCCTAAGTGCTTTATCATTCTGTCATCCTTGCTTATGGCCAGCACACTGCATATTACTTTTCTGTTATTTTCTACCATTTAACTTTCAATATAGGTATTCTGTTATGTGCATATGTAATATTCCTTTCAAAGCTAGGATGATACATACCCTTTTTCTTTAGCACACTCTCTATTTTTTTCTTGTCAGTTGCAATTTTGATGGTTGTGATGATATAAAAAATGTCATCTTCCAGCACAGTGTCTACAGCAGGTGAAGAAAGGCGAAAGTATTAAACTTTTGCACAAGTTCAATGTACTGTTATTAGCAGACCAGCTGAAGTTTGCAGCTCCCAAGTCTAAAGCACTTGGTTTCTCAGTTAAGAAACAAGGATCTTTTCAAAGGCTAGGCCATATGTTATGTCCCCAAAGACTAACAAGCTTATGCTTCTGTGGAATTTTTTTGATAAAAAAATCCTTATCACCATTATAGACTTAAAGGTTTCCAGTGTCATGTCACCTGCATGGATTCTTGTGCTTTACATCGCCGGTGGTACTAAGCAGGGTTGGATTTCACAAGGTGTTAGGTCTTGCTGTCATTTGGAGACATTTTACTGCTAACAGTCCTGTTGGATCTTAAGCAGCTTGGTGAAAGTTTCTTTTCCACATAACGTGTAATGTCTTTCTTTACTGATATTCTTGTTTGACCCTGAATGTAAGGGAGGATGTGTCATCTTCCTTGCTGTGCCTGTTCATTTCTGCACTGCCTATAGACACATTTAAAGTTTCTCCAACAGCAGTTAAATTTTCCTTTCTGTGTTTGCCTCTGTGTCTGTATTCAAGGCCAAATTGAGAAGTGGTGCATGTTACTTAGAAGAATTCAAAAAGGTCCCCTTAGACTCTGCCAGATCTATTTATACCATCTCTATCAGTGTATAACATAATCTGTAATTTACATACCAAGGAATTGCAAAAGGATTTCAATTTAAATAACAGAGACTCTTCTTTCATTTACACCTACTCATGAGTCCTTATTATGAAAGCTGTAGCTAGTTAGATTGACATTTGATGAACAAAGGGCAATTGTCTTCAACGAAAAAGAACAATAGTCTTCCAGTAGTTTTCTAAAGCATATTTTCACTCTTATCATTGTCAATTTCATCTTCCTGGGTTTGGTGAATCCAGCGTTTCATCCAGTGAATTGATATTGATCCCTGCCAGTCAGTATTTTGCAGCTGTGTGGAAGAGAAGAAAAAACCTCTTTTTATTTCTTTTACTCTTGTGGCATTGCCTGAATATATTTCTGTCTGGCCGGTGTGTGCTTTTTGAATCGGTTTTAGATTGTCTCTAGCTTAGTCAGTTCCAGCTTTTTCTCCTGCTAAGTCTGCTGCTTAGTGTAATGCTGTGGTGAATACAGAAATCCCTCTGGTCAGGGAGACTCTGGGAGTCCGGGGGTTAAGGTGTGCGGGCATCCAATGACCATGGTACTGAGCCAGGTTGTCAGAATCGTGATCTGGATTTTTACTTTGTATTTTAAAGGCACGATAAAACCTAGCTAAATTCCGAAGTCTTTGTGTGTGTCATGGTTTAACCCCAGCCGGCAACTGAGCACCACGCAACCACTTGTTCCCCTCTTCCTCCCTGCCCTGGGATGAGAGGAGCACGGGAAAAAGTAAAAACTGGTGGGTTGAGATAAAGACAGTTTAATAGGAAAGAAAAGGAAGAGATGATAATAATAATAGTAGTAAAAATAATATGCATGCAAAACAAGTGATTCAGAAATGCAATTTCTCACCACCTGATGAACGATACCCATCCCATCCCCATGGGCCAACTGCCCCAGCTCATATACTGGGCACAGTGTCATATGGTATGGAATATCCCTTTGGCCAGTTCTGTCAGCTGTCCCAGCTGTGTCCCCTCCCAACTTCCCATGCACCTGGCAGGCCAGAGGAGCATGAGCAGCTGATAAGTCCTGGAGCGCCTAGCAACAGGTTACAACATCAGTAGGTTATCAATGTTCTTTTCATCCCAAATCCAAAACATAGCACTACACCAGCTGCCAGAAGGAAAATGAACTCTCCCAGACAAAGCCAGGACAGTGTGCTAAACATCTTTCGTACTTCTTTCCCTTTCAGTTAAGACATAATTACAATGTGAGACAGTAGTTAGAATAGCCATGTACTGGGCTGCTTTTCCTACGTTTTTTGTCAGCCAGTCCTAGCACGTCTCCCTTCTGAGAGGCAAAGTATGAGGCAGTAGGTTTACAGGCTGAGGGGGAGATAGGGGATGGGGAAAGGATGGAGAAACTCAGATAACCTCATCTCCTCTCATCAACAACTCTGGAATTCAGTAAGAATGCTACATTCTGTCCATTCCTCATCTCCCAGACCATGCAGGTGTGTTTCAAGTGTTGGTTAAAGGGCAAGGCCATCTGGCATTAGGTCCTGTCAATTGGAGAGGAGGGAATTTCCTCTCATTTCCCTCTGCTTTGTGGACATCTGTCCTTCTTGGTGTATGTTATACTGCATTGCCTCTGTACATTGGGTGAGAAAGAGAGACTACAAATGTTGTCCTACTCAAATTTGATGTTAACTGGAGCTGTTCTTTTGATGTTTGACTTAGCAATTTGCAGCTCTGCTCTGCTGACTCAGTTAGTGACCTGAGAACAGATTTGTATTACAACTGTTGAGAGCCTTCTCAGTAAGGCAGGTAGGCTCTGACTAACCAAAACATTTCCTTCACATTTGCAGACTTCAGAATGTCTCTAAAGAAAATAATTCTCAATAATATATATTTTTTTCTAGAATTCTTTGTGCAGCTTCAAACTGTCAATTTTTCTCAGAAAAGTTAGAGTCCATTTTTGGTAGTTTATCTTTTTAAAACAAGTATCTTGCAAATTTTTTTATATTTTTATGAGACAACTCTGTATCATTTGATGTTTCATGGCAAAAAGTTGCATCCTGGATTTGAGTGATATGCTTTGGCTTGTCTCCTAGCTGTCCGAGTCTGTAGATAGCTGTTTGCAATCTATGTGCCCTCTATTATGCAAAACTGACAGTTAAGGATTCCTATGAAATGGTGTCTGAAAAGCCCTAATCATAACAAAAAACATGCAGAGAAGATACATTTTCTTCCCAAACTTAGTACTGGATGCTGAAGCCAAGGAGAAATGTCAAACATCTGTGTTTCCAGTACTAAAAACAATTGCATTTCTTCAAGTTCAGGCAAGCTTGTGATAGTACTGAGGCTTATCCCCCACATATCCTTGCTGTAACTAACATGGTTTCTTACTAGGTAGACTGAGTGGGCTAGCACTGCAGTGGCCATCTTGCTGCAGTGAACAGAGTATCTTCTGAGTTTATTACATCTGTGGTTTCATGTGCAACAGGAAATAAGCTGAATGCCTGATTTGTCTTTCAGTCATGTCAAAATAAATTTCTTGTGCAGAAATATGGTTTGACCGGGACGTGAAGCACATACTGTCTTTTTAAATCACTCTGAGCCCAGACTTGCATCCTGCTGGGTGTTTTCTGCAGTATGCCAAAGAAACTTGCTGCCTGTTAGCTTCGAAGGGAGCCAAAAGCACTCATTATCATGCAGGATCAGGCCCTTTATGTTTAGAAGTAAAAAAATATATATCTTACCATCAAGGAATGCCTTACAAAATGAAAGGGATAAACTCACCATGAAACTACTTTTGTGCTCCTAATGACTGTGTAAAAAAATCTACAGGGATAAAAAGAAAATGAAGTAAATACAGCAATGCCCCAGCACCTTTCAAAGGCAATATCAAATCATCCAAAAAGCTCTGTGAAAACAAATGTCCAACTAATTCACAAATGAAAGAGCTCTGATTATCTGTTTAAAAAAAAATAACGAATAGAACTGTTCTTATTTGGGTGATAAGCATTGAAGATTGTCTCCAATAATTAAGGGTTCGGGGTGTTGCTGTACTCTTGGAACTAAACCTTTTAAATAACTTCCCAGTTTCCAGACCACTGAATCTTTGAAAAGTTAATTTTTGTTATCTCCGAATACAGGAAGCTTAGCACAACAATGGCAGTTCAAAGCCTCCCAGGTAAAGAGCCTTCAAAGAGTAATTCGCAATACAAATTCATAAAAGTCAACAGTTTAGACTACTCAATTGCTTTTAAGATTTTCATCAAATGCATCTCAGCAGTTGAAACTTACCACTGATGCCTCCCAACTGAGTTAAAGTCAGAAAACACTGACAATGTTACCTTTCTTTTTCTGTGGTTTTTAGGCAGTGAGAGATAGCAACTGAACTTTGCCTCAATTTACTTTGTATCTTATCTTTACAGATCTGACTGAAAGTAAGTGCACAAGTTAAATACTCTGTTTGGTACAAAAAATATTACATTTCATGCTATTCTTGAGGTTTTAAAATATCAATAGCAAGTGAATTGCTCGAATTGGAGTATATAAATGTTGGCTGCTCTGTGTAATTAAAATTCTTTTAAATACAGGTAGGTGCTCCCAAGGTCCTTTCCAATGTAATAAAGATACCTATTCTAAGATCAAGATTTCTTTAGAAGACATTCAGCATTTTGGGGGCATTCTAGGCTTTCATAAAAAGATGAACAAGCTCCTCATCAGTGTGACAATAGTGTGATTTTTCCATAAACTGTAGTAGAAATTTTCCTTTAACTGCTGCAGAATTGCAGGCTGGTTTTACTGCTTCATTGTGCGTTATCCTAGCAGAATCAGAAATTAACTGTATTACCAGAGAAATGAAATTATCTGTTCTGTGTTTGGGTTCTCTTCTCTATCTGTTGGGCAAGATTTTCAAAACAGAGGTTGGTGAATTGACATATAGTTTTAAAGATTTTTTTTTTCTTATTTTGCAAAGTTAAAAATATTATGATTTAACTCTGACGCAGTTCCTCATCCTCACTATAGCGATGGGGTTGTCTCTTCCCGTGTTAGGAGTTTTGTGCTCTGTTTAAGATCTGCTGTATCCAAATACATTTATATGTGTGTCTGTATCTGTTTATATGCATGTGTACATATGACTGAAGTAATTTGTAGCTGTGATTGTCTGGAATAAAAAGGTTCTGCATGAATTTAAGGCCTTCATTTTTATTGTTTCAACATTTTCCAGTACTGCTGTTTCAAGAAGAACCCAATATCTCAACAACTCATACAACAGTGTAATCTGCTCCTGTGAGATACTAAGATTTGCTTAATGACTGGTAGGTCTATGTCTTAGAATACCAGTAGAACAGTATGTATAATTATAATAGCATCTGGGCGGTAATGAAAGGAAAATAAGATAGTTATTTTTAATTTCTGATTACAATAGGGTAAAAATGTCAGTCTTTATCCAAACCTTTGAACCCCTTGGTTATAGAAGACTGCAGTAGGAGGAAAAGAGGCTTTTCCATGAGATCTTATTTTTTCTCTCTTTGCATCAGAAAAAGAAACCACAACTCACTGCTTTTTAAAATTTTGTAACTCCTTCTGGGCAAGCCAGCAGTGTAATAATGTAGTAAAAGGACATTTTCTGTGCAACTCCATAATCCGTAGCAAAAATTCCCAAACATTTTCCCTCTGATGATGCAGAGGGGATTGTTTACATCTGGAGCTTTCTTCCACTTGCAGAAATGGCAATGCAGGTTTCTTTTCAGGCATGGCTCTTCCGAACACATTTCGAAAAGGTTAGTGCTTCAAGGATGCCGGGGTGGATTGGCTGGAAAGAGCTGATTTCCCCTTTTGGTAGAAATAGGGAGTGTAATTACTGTTTTGTTGTTGGTATTGTTGGTTTGTTTGGTTTTTGGGGGGAAGGGGTTGAGAGAAAGAGCTCTCATTATCGTTCCTCGCTGTCCACCCTGGCATCCACTTTCCTGCTGTACAACCAAACCTTTCTCTTGCTGGCTCACTGCAATTCCTTTGTCAAGTGAACTCTGTAGCTGTTGATTCACCTCTGACAGTATCCCGACCATATCCTGCTGACTTACGCTGCTCAGCCATTTCATCGTGGGATTTCTTCTAGAAATGAACAGAGCTCCTTGCAGTTATATTCAACCAATCTGCCAGTTAAAAACTAGTATATTTAGTATCTGGACCTGAATAATTCACCAACCAAAAGTCCACTCCTACAAACGCACTGAAGTGAGTCTTTGCTTCTTGTATAGTTGGCTCCATAAAACTCATCAGAGTATTTGCATTAGCGTGGACAAGGTGAGACCCAGAGCTGGTCAAGTAGTCATTAAAAGCTAGAAATCATAATGGAATCACTTGAGGTTTGAGAGAGAGAAAGAAAGATTTAGAAAATAAATAAATAAACATAAGATTTCAATTAGGATTTCAGCCGTTGGGAGTGAAAAGAACAATGTGCTAGGATATACTAGGGATTTGCTCTCGGGGATTCATGCTGAACCTATATAACACTGTAGTAATGAAAAGCTGTATATCAGAACATGAACTGGCTTCCTGTCAGTCAAAACATTTCCTCTAGCCATCAGTGCAAATAAGAGAGGAATTTGGACTTCATATGTGTTGTATTAAAATTCTTATCAGGAGGTGTCTATGCAAAGTCAAAACCAATATTGTTTCAGTGTTTTTCTTCTGCTGTGATTTCTTTTTTCCTTTCTCTTCCCCTCACCCCCCCCCCCCC
>Ga0065711_1033942_pt1 | contig 24541 bp, 19 predicted proteins | sample Hoacrofraction12_FD_59098 | JGI IMG/M metagenome (GOLD analysis project Ga0065711, IMG submission 59098) | Hoatzin crop microbial communities from Cojedes, Venezuela - Epithelial fraction 12 v2 (version 2) | ecosystem: Host-associated > Birds > Digestive system > Esophagus > Crop | place...
AAGGAGGATGCTGGGAACTACCGACCTGTCAGCCTCACCTCTGTGCCTGGGAAGATCATGGAACAGATCCTCCTAGAAGCTGTGCTAAGGCACACAGGCGATAGCCAGGATGGCTTCACCAAGGGCAAGTCCTGCCTGACCAACTCAGTGGCCTTCTATGATAGAGTGACTGCATCAGTGGACAAGGGAAAAGCAACGGATGTGATCTATCTGGACTTCTGTCAGGGCTTTGACAAAGTCCCCCACAACATCCTCCTCTTTAAATTGAGGAGATATGAATTTGATGGGTGGACTGTTCAGTGGATGAGGAGTCGGTTGGATAGTTCGCATCCGGAGGGTAGTGTCTCAATGTCCAGACGGAGATTGGTGACAAATTGTGTCCCTCAGGAGTCCATATTGGGACAGGTACTGTTTAATACCTTCATCAATGACAGACAGTGCCATCGAGTACACCCTTAGCAAATTTGCCGATGACACCAAGCTGAGTTGTGCGGCCAACACACCTCAGAGACAGGATGCCACCCAGAGGGACCTGGACAAGCTCGAGAAGTGGGCATGTGTAGACCTCATGAGATTCAACAAGCCCAAGTGCAGGGTCTTGCACATAAGTAGCAAACCTCAGTATCAATACAGGCTGGGGGATGAAGGGATTGCCCTGCCAAGGAGGACTTGGGGGTGCTGCTGGATGAAAAGCTCGACATGAGCCACCAATGTGCGCTTGCAGCCCAGAAGGCCAACCATACCCTGGGCTGCACCAAAAGCAGCGTGGCCAGCAGGATGAGGGAGGGGATTCTGCCCCTCTGCTCTACTCTTGTGAGACCTCACCTGGAGTCCTGCGTCCAGCTCTGGAGCTCTCAGCACAGGAGAAACATGGACCTGTTGGAGCAGGTCCAGAGGACGCCACAGCAATGATCTAAGGGCTGGAGCACCTCTCCTATGAGGGCAGGCTGAGAGAGTTGGGGCTGTTCAGCCTGGAGAAGAGAAGGCTCCAGAGAGATCTTATTGCAGCCTTTCAGTATTTAAAGGGGGCTTATCAGAAAGGTGTGGACAGACTTTTTAGCAAGGTCTGCTGCAATAGGACAAGACGTAATGGTTTTAAACTAAAAGAGGGTAGATCTAGACTAGATACAAGGAAGAAATGTTTTACACTGGCACAAGTTGCCCAGAGAGGTGGTAGATGCCCCCTCCCTGGAAACATTCAATATCAGATTGGACAGGACTTTGAGCACCATGACCTAGTTGAAGATGTCCCTGCTTATTGCAGGGAGATTGGACTAGGTGACCTTTAAAGGTCCCTTCCAAACCAAACCATTCTATGATTCTATGATCAGTATTTGGTAATAAGGAACAATCACTATCAATGTAAAATTTAAATGCCTCTATAGTTTACCCTTCTGACCCAAATATTTTAATTCAGCACAGACTTTATTTAAAGAAATTTCTTAACAAATGAGACTGCAATGTATCTTCTAAAAATTATTTTTGGAAGACAAAACCAACTAATTTAAAAGTCATGAGGGAATGATCAAACACACACTGAAACCCCGCAACATGAGAGAAATACAAATGGAAATACAGTCAAACAGATTTTCTCTACGTAGAAAAAGAAGTGACATGGCTAGGGCAACCATTACTGAAGAACAAGTGTTATACAGTTGCCAAGAAACGTATTTATAGAAATTTGTATTTCCAGCAACCAATGTTGTTGTACATCCTTATTTTTTACCTTTTAAGAAGTTGAGCATTATTTAATGCCTTTATGCTGCATTGTGGCACAAAATTCTACATAACTACTTCTTACATTTGATTAGCATTAAGTAAAGCAGCAATGTCCTAAAAATAGCTTTGACCTTTGCTTCACATATGCTTATTCTTAAAAAACACACTTTTGAAGACTCAAAGAATAATCTCGAATAACCAGCAGCAGAAATCACATCCACAGCAACCATCAGAAATTTACTGATAAGATACATGGAGAAATCAAAGAAAATTTGACTTGTCTTATAGTCCCAATTTGCAGTGTTTCTTTGGGTGCTTCCAGTGGAATTCAGCTATTAGTACAAAAATGGAAAATGGCAATTACTTAAAGATTAAAGAAACTGGTAAAAAATTTTTTAAACCTCAGTAATATGAAAATAACATCAATTTTGCCAATAACTCCTGATTTTATCATTTTTATGGTTAAGTGAATCTAATGAGTGTGTAAAACAAACAAGAATTTTACATTGCTGTAATACAGCTGCTTATCAACAGTCAAGTAGAATTACATTTTAAATCATAGAATTGGTAAAGCTTGATTTTTGTTATTCTAAGAGAGGCACATTGCTTTTGATTAAGGACAGATCAATGTGTAACAGTACTAAGCTTCTAGAACAGTCTATGTCATTTCCACTGTAAAAATAACTGTCCAAGTTGTCCTTGGCAATTTTACTTCCAACATATGAAAAAAATCTGTGTAGTACTATGAAAAGCGAATATGCGTATTTACTAGCTTTTAAAAATGGATTGACTGTGATGTCAATAGCAAAGTGCACCTGTGTTCTTCCTCTCCAACCTGGGAAAAGCTGCAAAACTAGAAAGATCCTGTCAATATTTTGAAAGATACTTCATTTGGCATGCTTTAATCTCCTTTTCTCTTCCCTCCTGTTTCTCTAACTACTCATGTTTTGTAACATGATGAAAAATTCTTTGGCTTCTCTAATGATAAAGTAGCACACACAGGAGTCATATTAACAGAGATACCAGTATGTTTAGTCTTAATATATGTTTTTTTACTCTTCAAATATTTTTCATATCTGACCATAGACTTTTCTCTAATTAGTAGCTACACTGAAAACATAGGTTTCCTAAATAAAGTAAATTTTGTTAGGAAGCTTTTCACTGCTGACTGGAGTTTTTAAACCTCATCAATATTGCAAAATATTTAAAAAAAAAAGAATAGAGCTGTCCTCTTTTTTTGTATTCTCAGCACAGAGATTTCCTCTCCAATTTCTTCTGCTAATGTCAATTTGCAAGAAGGATTCTGGCAGTTGGTACTAGCTGATACTTGCAGCAGTTCCACCAAACATACTTCAGAGTTGAGGTTGCTGACCAGCAGAACAGAATTTCCTGGACCACCAGTAGCACCGGGCATAGTAATCTGTCCAAATGCTGAAGATGTGGTGATTGCAAGAGAACCAACTGCTCCAGGAACTGATGGAACTGAAAGACCTGTAATGGTATTAATAGCATCACTTGACATTTCAAAGTGGAAAAGACATTTTAGCAGACAAAAGCAGATTACATTTGGCAAAAACACCAATATTCAATAAAAAAATGCTTTTAAGGAATTTAGTTATTCCTAGTATCTGCTCAACAAAGCAGGAAGCACTTCCCCTGCAGAGATGAAGAAACATTCAGCTACACCAACAGACCCAAAAGGGGACATAAATTGCAGCTCAAGAGAGAAGAAATACAATTTAGAACAGAATTTTATCCTGTGCTAGAAAGGAAAAGATCACTGAGACTAGAAGACTATGTCTTTCTCATTGTATATCCACAAAAGGGGAGACTTCCTGCTTTAGCTTTGAAATGACACTGAAGTCTTATAAGTCTTAGAAAAACAGATGCTTGGAGTTTCTTGTCTTGCAGGTAATCTTTATCATGGCATTTAATTTCACAGAATCACAGAATGGTAGGGGTTGGAAGGGACCTCTGTGGGTCATCTAGTCCAACCCTCCTGCCAAAGCAGGGTCACCTACAGCAGGCTGCACAGGACCTTGTCCAGGGCGGTCTTGAATATCTGCAGAGAAGGAGACTCCACAACCTCCCTGGGCAGGATAAACTACAACGGCATATGTTTTTTATTACAGACAGTAATTTTACTGAATAATATGAGAAAGAGAATCAGAATGTCTCAAATGAACACTGTGTTTTGACTGCTATATTTGAAAATAATTTGCTCTGAACAGAGGTGTATTCAGATAGACCACTAGCCCCAAACGCAAACACCACGTTTTTATAAAATAGAAACTTATCAGCACCTTGAGCAAAATCCATGGCTGGGGCAAACCCAGCAGCTCCTACATATGATGGGAAGATGACATTTTGGGTGCCTAGAGAGAGCAGACACATCTAATTAAAACACATTTAAAAGTTTTCAGAAAACAGGAGAGACTGTGGCAATGAGAATCAGCTTGCAGTGTTGCTATTCTGACTTTAGTCCATTATCACACCTTTTATAAAACATTTGGGTTAAAAATTCTCATTGAAATCTGAGATTCTATGTTTTACAAAGACAATTTTCAGCTACCTTTGAAGGTAAATATTCCGATCAGCCTCAATGTCCCTTTCTAAAATGAAGTCAGGGCAAAATATAATTTAGACAAGGTTGAACAGGGAAGTACAGCACAGATTAGTATCATTTAAAGTCAAGACACCTGTGGTGCAATGTTCAACATTTTGTTCACACAATGGAAATGCATTCTAGAAATTTTCTGGAAGTAATTACACTCAAAGACATTTTGCAATGACAAGATACAACTATTTCTGAGATATTTCTAAAACCACTAGGGGCTAAATAATACAAGCAACTACAATGAATCTGAGGTTCTTGAGCTATTGAGATGCATAAAGTACACATATTTTGCTTTTTAAGGAGATGTACTTTCCCAGCTTGTATTATTTCATAGATAACCACTGCTTTTTATGGCTCTCCTGGCAACCACAAGCATTAAACAAACTTGCAATAGCAATTTATGAAGAGTCCCAGCCTCGAAGATAGCTCAGTGATTTTCATATTAGTGTATGGAGTTCAGCGCAGCTTGGGGCAGCACACAAACTTGTGTTCTAAGAGGCAGTTAGACAGAAGCTTGAGTCATGGCTTCTTTCATGGTAGCACACTAGATTTTTTTTGATGGGGCATGCGTAATCAGCCCATACAACCTGCAATCCTGGCAATATGTCAGTTTCACTACTCAAAACTCCACCATTGACTAAAATAGCTACATTCACTAACAGATAGTTATTGACAGGATGATACAATACTGTAAGAACTATCAGTTAGGAAATACAAAAACAACAAATGAAACAGACACCACAGATCAAGTATTCATAAATACTGCACCACATTACACCTCCTCTTATCTGTAGCAACAAAGTGTCTTTCATACAAACAACTGAATACATTTATCACACCAAAGCAATTCATTGCGCTCTTGAAATGCATGAACTGGTGCACTACACTGACAAGTTCTGGCAATATAGGTATTAATCACTTATTCACAATCCAAGAATGGTAATGGGAAATATTAATGAAAAAATAGATGAAGCGCTTCTATTCTGCCAGATAGGACCTGCATGTTGTACACTGATACCAAAATCAGGCATGTAAAAATTGTTAAACAGAGCTAATGCAGAAAGAGCTGGAATTTTCTGTTGCATTTTTTAATGTGTAAAATCATATGCTTCATGGCTAGCTTTCAAAGCAAGCTAATTTATGTATCTCTGCTTATGCTCACTGGACAAGGGAACTCTTTAAAAGCAAAACATTGACAAAATCTGCTTGTTTATAATGCAGTATCTTTTCCGCCAAAACAAAAACAAAAAAAGAAAAAAAACAAGTTTCAAGAGCAGTTCAGTTTTGCTATTAAGATAATGAAGTCTACACAAGAAACAGATGTACTATTCTGACAATTGCCCACTCTGTCTTACAATTCTCCACCAAAACTACGTCCACTATTAATAACATAGGAAATGTAAGTGCTGACCTGACTTCCAATATCTTTTCCTTGTCTCAGGCAACTGAAGACTATCAGAACATGCCTATGGCAACATATGCATGTTGTTACCACTGACAGAAAGGCTAGAAGCATGCTTCTCCCAGTTTACAGCTATTTTTTTTTAAAGAAAAATATCTATGCAGCTGCTTCACTGTGACTGCGCTACAAACAAATTTTGATACAGACATCAGACTCTTCTTTACAGCATTATCTCTGATGTTCTTATTGTTACAGTAAATGTCCAGAGTGAAAATGAGATTGCTAGCAATGACAAGCTTGGAAGAGTGAGGAGGAAGGAAATGGAGAAGCGTTCATGTGTTATCCTCCAAAAGCATGCATACAATGTTATCTCCGCCCTACAAGCAAGTTTGTCCTTAATCTGATCTAATTGTAATGTTCCCTTTCATTGACCTTTCAGATTCTGTAAGTCTAATTAATCAGAACATGTCAGATTTATAACAGCGTGTTTCCATGAGGCTATAAGCCAAATCTCCCCCAAATTTATAAATTATATAGTACATTACTCAAAAACAATCAAGAAAGTAGAGAGTGCAACTCAATTACTTACTCTAAGCCAACTATCAAAAAAAACAAACCAAAACAATTATCTGCCCTAGCTATCACAGAAAACTAAAGGAAAAAATTGAATTCTTCCCCAGTCCTTGCTACTGTTGTAACCAACTGGATGGCACTTAAATACCCATTGAACAGCTGAGACAGTTCTTAGCTGTGTCTTATTTCTAATGGTTGCTGTTAGACAGAAAGAAAAATAGCTAAAAATCACTCAAATTGCATTGTAAGCACTTCTGCCAGGTCATCAGATTAATCTGTCTGGTGATTTGCATTATCACCAAAGTTGATTAAATGACCATGCTTGTGCTATTTATGCCAGAAAGGCTTCTCCAGTGTAGCTTCAAGCAGACACTGTCTCCTTTATGCTATGGAAATGACTTCTAAAATTCAAGAAAATTTCTAAAATTTTATTTTTAGAAAGTGACTACAAAACAAACATAAGTAAGTATGGCATTTCTAAGTTTCTTATGGTTTTGTTTGCTACAGCAGGCAGTTATCCTAAAATATCAAAAAATAAGAGCTAACACCCTTAAAACACTTATTTTCAAGCAGCTTTAGGCAACCAGTGTCAATTTTGGATGACTGCCATTGATCGTTCTGATATGCAACATTTACTATACTATCTGTACCAATGATATAATTTCAGAGCATTTTACAAATGCAGTTTTTTTGACAACACTTTGAATTTGCCTAAGAGAATTCCTTATGTTATAGTTTCAGATATTCATTTATCTTGAGTAGGACTTTCTGCTTTCCATACAAACTTTACTGGACCTAACAGACAGAAATGAATGCAAAATGTACCCTTCTATGAACCTCAGATGAAGCCAGAGCATAAATGCAACAGAAAAAGCATAATGATCTTCTTGTGTGTGTGTCACTAACAGTGAAGTTTCTTACCAAAGGCAGCAGCTGTGGATGGCTCCATGGGTGGTTGGCTATCACCAAAAGGAAGGTCAAGGCGAGTGAAATCTCTGCTTTTGTCGTTGTTGTACTTTACATTAAGGCTAGATAACTTGGAGAAATCAATACGCAGAGTGCAGCATGCAGTGTAGATACTTTGGCCATCGAGAGCCTGAAGAAAAATAATTATAGACAAAACAGACAATGGCAGCTACCGCTGTAATTTTATGTTATTTCCACCCCGCAATTGTATCCAAACAGAAATTCATCTTCTAAGGTGCTGCTTTTAAACACCAAGTAGACAATCACATGGCCACTATCCTTACCTAAACATCCTGTGTAGCGTACTAGTGTAGTCCACTGATTAGTAGGTGTCATGTCACCTTGTGCCAATGGACAAAACATAGCTTTAAGCATGACTTCTCTTTCTAGCTGTGCTTCTAATCTGACTTGTCTCCCATTCAACACACAATAACAGATGGTAGTAGCAATAGTAATTTGTAGTTATTTATTGTATGGAACTCTTCCTTACTTAAGAACGTGAAGGGTCCAGAGCACAAGTCCTGTGAAGAGTGGCTGAGGGGGGTTGTTCAGTCTGGAGAAAAGGAGGCTCAAGAGAGACCTTGCTGCTCTCTACAACTACCTGAAAGGAGGCTGTAGCGAGGTGGGTGTCCATTTCTTTTCTCAAGCAAAAAGTCATGGGATGAGACAAAAGGGCCTCAACTTGTGCTAGGGGAGGTTTAGACTAGATATTAGGAAAAATTTCTTCACTGAAAGGGTTATCAAGCACTGGAACAGGCTGCCAAGGGAAGTGGTTGAGTCACCACCCATGCAGGTATTTAAAAGATGTGTAGATATGGTGCTTAAGGATAGGATTTAGTGCTAATGTTAGGATTTAGTGGTAATGCTAGGTGTACAGTTGGACTCGATGATTTTAAGGGCCTTTTCCAACCTAAATTATTCTATAAAATCCATCTCTTTAAGAGTAGCCATGCTCAGAAAGATCACTGAAGTAGTTATTTTTCTGCCTATACCAGTCATAAAAGAATCATGATGGATGAATGGGCGAAAAAACCACTCAAAAGACGGGGGTTGGACTAGATGACCTCCAGGGGTCCCTTCCAACCCAAAACTTTCTATGATTTCTATGATACTGATTTGTTGCAATTATTTAGTATACTCTAGACTGAAATTATAATTTCTGTGAAATCTTTAAAAAGATATAGTTTATTACTAATAGTGTTCTCTAAGAACAGACAAATTGGTAACAAACAGGCTATAATCCCATCTACCTTTATTAATTTCCAATATGTACTTAATGAATAAAACACATTGTGAATTTACTTACTAGACTAAAGTGCAAATAGCAATAGATAAATATTCTGTGCCTTTAATATTGAAGCTGACAATAAAATCAACTTCAAGAACAAAAGTAGGGTAAAGGTTCCACTCACTCTAGTCTTTCAGTAATTTTATGAAAAAAAATGAATGCTAAATACCACTTAATACTTAACAGAATCTATTCTTCTATATACCTTCTATGGGAACTTTCTAATTGATTTTATTTATTTACTGCTACTGAGGTGACGACATAGGTTAAAGAGAAATACAAAGTGCTTCAGGTTTAGTTTCAAGTTAAGTATTTTATTTTCTGTATTTATGTTTTACGTCACAGTTCAAGTATTATAACGTGATGATTTATCACAGTGCTGTCTCTTCTGCAAAAACGTTCAAGGTCTCCACTCTCGACATTTAACTATTTAACTACTCCCCACTAAGGAAATCAATAATATTTTCTAGAGATTAAAATATTTAGCTATCATATGGAAACTAATTCTAAAAGTTCTTTTGAAAAAAAGTGTATTGGGTTTATGGGGGAAGGTTTTCGCAGTTGGGCCAGCTGCTACCCCTCTGTGGGAAGAGACCAGAGGCTGCTGCGTGCTGGACAGAGTGCGTTCCAGTGAGCTCCAAAACAGGTTCACTGTGGCCAAAAGCAGAGCCAGTCAGAATACTGGTGGTGCCTTTGTGAGAACACATTTACGAAAGGGTAAAAAACACTGTGCAATAGCTGAGAGAGAAAAGAGAGAGAATTATGTGAGGGAAACCACCCTGCAGACACCAAGGTCAGAGCAGTAGGGGGAGGAGGTAGGGGTCCAGGTGCCAGAGCAGATTCCTCTGGAGAAGATCATGGTGGGGCAGGCTGTCCCCCTGCAGCCCATGGAGGCCCACGGTGAAGAAGATATTCACCGGCAGCCCGTGGGAAGGACCCACATTGTAGTAGTCTGTCAAGAACTGTATCCCATGGGGAGGACCCACGCTGGAGCAGGAGAACAGTGTAAGGAGGAAGGAGTGGCAGCGACAAAGTATTATGGACTGACTGCAAGCCTCATTCCCCATCCCCCTCCACCTCTCAGGGGGAGGAGGTAGCAGGATTGGGAGTGAAGCTGAGCCTGTGAAGAGGGATTAAGGGTGTGGGGAAGGTGTGTTTACTTTTGTTTTTATTCCTTACTATCCTACTCTATTTTTAAGTGCCAATAAATTAAATCAATCTTCCCTAAGTCGAGTCTTTTATGCAACCTCCCTGCCCTTATCTCAACACTCAAACTTTTAAATCTATTTTTCTCCCCCTGCCCAGGTGAGTAAGGGGAGTGAGAGTAGCTCGGTGGGTGTCTGGCAGCCAGCCAAGGCTAACCCACCACAGAAAATGTACCTAAAGTAGGTAAGCTCTTCTTCATTACTGGGAATGTGCACTTTAAAAATCAGGGTACAGGTGGTTTGAAAGTAAGAACTTTAAGGTGAAAACATTGATTACTGTAAATTTTTCACTGAAATTCAAAACAAGTAAAACATGTAACATCCACCTAAGCTCTGCGCATTTAACTACACTGCTATTAGTACTGAACTTCATCAAAAATATTCCATTTAGTCTGAAAGGCAAAAGACTTTTTGGTCAACTACAATTACCACCACTCATCACTACTGACAGCTCTGATTTTTGTTTTGGTGGACTCATGCAGGTCTTGGTGTGTGTGCTATATGCTTATGTTTGCAGTTGTTGATAAAGTGTTATGATCAAGCTACACTGACGTTCCCCATTTATCAGGGGGGTGAAGGGAGAGGGGAATCAAGCTGAATACACTATATTTACCATTTTGGCATGATATGCATTCATTGAATCAGCATACTGTAGTAAAGCTTGGAATTGATTGTTCTTAGTGAAGGTGACAATCTTCATGACAGATCCAAATTTAGAGAAAATCTGAGAAGGAAAAAGCATGGACTTTGAGAAATAATGAATAATTCATGCCCATTAAAAACTAGCATTTTAATACTTCATATACATTTCTGAAAATTCTTTATTTTGTGAAAGCTGAACAGAAACTGAGTGAACTGAAATTTTGTTTTAGGTGTAAAAAAAAAATTAAAAAGAGGCTACAAAAGATGGGGAACAAGGATAAAATTTCCTTAAAGATCTAGTAATAGCTATTCAACTAAGAGCAGGGAAGGCCACCCCAAAGAAACATTTGTCCAGTGTTTGTAGAGGAACTGTGGATAACCAAACATGAGGTTTGAGAAATGGACTTTCACAAGTCAGTTGAGATGGGAACTGCAAACTGCTTTTCAAGGTATCCACCTTTACGTTCTCTACTTCAAACAAATTCTGCAAATTTGGTGACCAAAAATACATCTTAAATAGTTGTCGTGCCTAGTAATTAGTTACGCAGATCCACTGTCCAAACTAGAAGACAAAGAAGGAAAGAAGCAGGACAAAGACCCAGTTTGGGACCGACCCCTCTAATTCACAATTGAATTGTATTTGATTTATTGCAAATGTAAGCATTGCAGAAAAATTTTCAAAGGTTGAAATTAAATATATATACACTCAAAATGAGAGTATGCACTACATGAAGGTGTCTAGACAAAAGCAAAGCCACAAAGAATGCAGACAAAAATATAGAATCATAGAATCATTAAGGTTGGAAAAGACCTCTAAGATCATCAAGTCCAACCATCAACCCAACACCACCATGCCTATTAAACCATGTCCTGAAGTGCCACGTCTACACGTTTTTTCAACACTTCCAGGGATGGGGACTCCACCACCTCCCTGGGCAGCCTATTCCAATGCCTGACCACTCTTTCAGTAAAGAAATTTTTCTGAAGATCCAATCTAAACCTCCCCTGATGCAACTTGAGGCCATTTCGTCCCATCCTATCGCTAGTTACCTGGGAGAAGACACCAACACCCACCTCACTACAGCCTCCTTTCAGACAGTTGTAGAGAGCAAGAAGGTCTCCCCTCAGTCTCCTCTTCTCCAGACTAAACAGCCCCAGTTCCCTCAGCTGCTCCTCATAATACATGTTCTCCTGACCCTTCACCAGCTTCATTGACCTTCCCTGGACACGCTCCAGCACCTCAGTGTCCTTCTTGTAGTGAGGGGCCCAAAACTGAACACAGTATTTGAGAAGCGGCCTCACCAGTGCCAAGTACAAGGGCACGATCACTTCCCTACTCCCGCTAGCCACACTATTCCCAATACAAGCCAGGATGCCGCTGGCCTTCTTGGCCACCTGGACACACTGCTGGCTCATGTTGAGCCACCTGTCGACCAGCACCCCCAGGTCCTTTTCCACCAGGCAGCTTTCCAGCCACTCTGCCTCAAGCCTGTAGCGTTGCATGGGGTTGTTGTGACCCAAATGCAGGACTTGGCACTTGGCCGTCTTGAAACTCATACAGCTGGCCTCAGCCCATTGATCCAGCCTGTTCAGATCCCTCTGCAGAGCCTTCCATGCTACCATGCAAGTGCAGAGAAACTATGTCCAAATTAACAGCAGAAGAGGAAAGGTGAGTTTGGGAACTACTAACAGTTTCAGAACAAACTGTTAGAATCAATGCAAAATCAGGAAAGCAGAACCCCCCAGACAAGTACTAAGCCTGGAATGGAAAGAAAGGCCAGAGATCAGGACAAGCATCTCTTGGAAGCCTATTAGGCCTAGAATCATGGATACAAGACACACTGACCAAACCCTTTGTGCCCAGTTTTTCAATCTCTCAGAAACAAAGTTCTTAGACTGCAATCATCATTTTGTGGTAGAAGACAGAACAGAAACCTTTTTCACAGCAATTTAAAATTAGCCATTGAGTTCCAGTTCACAAAGCACTTCCCCTTAAGAAAGGCCTAAATACAGCTTCTGAACATAGGCTTTTCCATGTATATCCACAAGACTAGACAGCTCTTTTTCAAGATAAAGTTCAATCTATTCCTGTTTAGTTTTAAACCTAAACCTCACTGTATATATAATTTTTTTTTTTCTCCAAAGAGAACAATGAATATTCTGTTTCTTATAATAAATATTTTAAGGGGAATTGTAATAAAAAAGGGTTAGCTACTTGACAAGCAGTTATAACTTACAAAAGGTAACGAAATGTTTGAGTGACAGCTTGCTTGCTAGTGTTTCATATGATGCTACACTTACCAGTGAAAATTTTCATTTCTTCTAACGTTACCACACTTCTAAAGTAATGCTATGCTATAGCTATCAGGCACAAAGTGCTGTTTTAATTAGAGGAGACTGTACCCTGCTAAGAATTCCAAATAAGCTTCCTTTTCAAATATTTCTTAATTTTCTAGACCTATTGTGAAAGTAGTTGAGTGAGGGTTATTGGGTAATTCAAAGAATGAAAATATAGTTCTGCTGCACTGAAGTAAACACTAAATCAAATTCAAGTAAATTAACGTGAATCTTCTCTTCCACTGCCTGCTTAGTAAAAAAACAAAAGCCAAAAAAATTCCCCTTAAGATTACATCCAGGAATTGCTATTGCACTATTAAACTTGTACAGGTCCCATAACCACACAAATTTGTTCTCAGGTTGTTCTGAGTGCATTCATAATCCCAGTTCACACAGTATTTGAATGAGCTCAATATTAAGTGAACAGTACTCAAAGATAAAACAAAAAGTTTAGACCAGTGAAACTGCTACATCAAAGTGACAACTGGTATACTAGCTAATCAATATCATGCAGGGGAGATACAGAGAAAGAGGAAATATTAAGAGGTAAGAGGAAAAATAAAGTGTTGATAATAATTAACTATTGTTTCAGATGCTAGCACAGCAGCAAAAACCTCACAGGGACTGAAGGTTCTTGTAAAAGCATCCCAATTATTCTAAACGGCATTAGTTCCAAGAAAGTCGTATTTGGGGCATGTTTTTAATTGCACAAATTTACTAATAGTTACAAAAGCTTCAAGTATGAAACCCTTTGCAATATCTGAAAAAAAAATATCAGCACATCCTTCAGGCACAAAGAAATAGTCTCCTAAAGTTATTGTTTTTAAACTTATAGTTCTCAACAACACAGCACAAACCCTAGTAGGATGTATGGTAATGTTTTTCATAGCCACAGCCCACCACTGCTCCAGGCTATCAGAGGCAGTTAAAGTAAATGGCATTCTAACAGTTGATGAACAATCAAAAACATTTGTCCAAGCAACTATACTTGTATATTACATCGCTTGCATTGTATTATAAAAGGGGGCATGGTGGTGTCGGGTTGATGGTTAGATTCAATAATCTGAGAGGTCTTTTCCAACCTTAATGATTCCATGATTCTATGAATATAAAACCCTAAAATATAATCCAGACTATAAAAGTTACTCAGTACAAAGAGTGCTAAAATACTGGTCCACAAATTGATAACAACCACTATTTCATTAGCTCATTATCTGGGAATAAATTACAAATAGCACCTCAAGTTTGTTGCTGTTTCCACAGAAACCAAGGAACTGAAAGAAATGAAAGACAATATGAAACGCTGAGTACAGCAGCTCTGTTACCTTTGGGTTTTTTATGCAAAACTGATGCAAGCCTAGATCCCTAAATTGCCACAAATAATTTCTAAGTGACAGTCCTCATTCAAACAATTAAGTATCCAGAAGTACTTTAAAAATGAAAAAAAAAAAAAGTTAATGGATTTACAGTGGCAACATTGGAACACATTTTAACTACTGTTTTAGCAAACCTCATTACCTGATACAACCCTTCTAAAGTGACAGGGTAGAAAAGATTTTCAACAATGATTCGAAGGACAGAACCTTGACCTGGAAGGAACCCATGTTCAGCAGCAAAAGCATTTGTAATAGCCAGGCTTCCAGACTGCAAACCATTCACAGCTTGCAGTGCAGCTTGGGCTCTCTGAAATCATGACACAGTAGAGACCACAATTAACTTACACACATACAAATTACTGATACCTAAAGAAAGTTATTTTACAAAGAAAATAATGTAAAATGCATTTAAAATGCAACTTTAAAAAAAACATACTCCCTTTATCTGATTATTGATTCAATTTCCACTTTAACAGGTAAATCATACCTCTTCCTTTCTTTCCCTGTCCCTAAAAGAAGTCAGATCATACTTTCACAGAATTATTTACTTTATTTAGTTAAAGCGTTACTACTTTGTAATGCCATATAGATACAAATTTGCTTTGATTCAGTAAGCTTTTGTCATTCTAGAGATTTTGCAGCAAATCAACATGATAACAATATTGTAATAGACTAGCAACCCCTCAGTGTACCAAAAACTATTTGCTCTGCTTTATTAGTATTTCTTTCCCTTCAGGAACTAAGTCTTGCTGTGGATAAGCGTAAAGACCCATACCCTGCTCTTTTTTCTAAGCCAAGTTATCAAGCACAAAAAACACCTTTAAATCTGACTCCTCAAACTGCCGCAGCGGGACTTTGGAAGTCTCTACGCTTGTTTTTGATGAGCTTTCCTCAAAAAGGTCTTCCGACTACCTGTGAAAGCACTATGGAGAAATGTTCCTTTCCAAATGCAGTGTTGTGATTTTAAGTCATGCCTCAGTAACAGGATTTCCTTAGAAGATGGACTAAACATGGCACATGGTAAAGATGTCACACAGTTTCAGAAACATATAACCCTGCAAAATAATCTGTACTTCAGGTCTCAGCCTAGGCACTAGGTCAGTAATGTAGAGTCAGCTGTTCTGCTAGGGTCTCTAAAATTTAAATAAAACTGAAACGTAAGAGTCATATGTGCAAAAAAAATCTTTTGTAAGTAAACAAAGTGTTTTTTATAGAAGGAGACAGCAAGTGTCATGCACTGAGTTGAAAATACTCTGAGAAACAGATACAAGGAGTCTTATTTACAAAAATGAGTATAGTTTACTTGAGGCTGCTACATCCACAACATCCTCAAAAAAAAAAATCTTTTTATTTATTTGTTTTTGCAGATAACAAACCAATCCAGCAATCTCGGATGAGAAAAGAGACAAATAATATTTTTCAGATTAACAAGCTTGCAAGATGTCAGTTATTTTTGTCAGCACAAATTAAAAGTGAGCACTGACTTTTGCCCCAATCACTACTTGCAACATTCTTACAGCAAACAAAATCGTGATACAGACATCACATTCTATAAATTCATGTATTTAAATGGCAGGTCAATTGCAATTCATCCAGGAACCCAAAAATCCAAATGGATTTCAACTACAATATGCTTGTTTGAATACTTTGATCTTGTTATGCAAAGAGTATTTCTTTGTTTAGAGATCAGGATTTAAATCAATCATCTGCAATGTTCAATTCATATTCTTAAGAAACCAATTTTTTTGTTTACTTCAAAAATATAAGGAAGAAATTAATTCCAGTGTTTGGCATGAAGTTACACATAAAACCGATGTTTTATCAGTGAAAATATCCATTTTATCAGATCTAGGGTTCTTCTTAGAATAAGCAGACAACATTTAAAAAGCCAACACTATAAAGAATAAACCTGAACAACTTAAAGATGATGATTTCCTATTCCTGAGTTTGGTAAGCCCTTGGAACAGTGCCAACAACACAAATTCTACAAAAGCAGGTTACATGACCCTTCACAATAACATCCGTATCTGACAAAGTAAAAAGCCTCAGAAGAGCTCCTTTTATGGCAGAAAGTGGTTCATCATGTATCAGCTGGGTTTGGTCTTCCATGTGTTGTTCAGATAGTATCTACAGACCCATGATTAGCAATTAACTTTAAGAAAACACAAATATATGAAACTGAAGTGGTATGTTTTTTGTGGTATTCCTGCTACTATATTATGGACACAGCAAGAGGGGAAAAAACACAAGACTAATTATTCACAGAGAAGATTTACTGGAGAAGGCATGATATTTTCTTCATATTCTGAAGCACTGAGAGTTCTTACCTAATGTTAAAACTTAGGAAGGGCAAAAGTTCTTTCAAAACATATTGTAAGCAAATATTTTTAAGTAGTGTAGAATATAATAGCATGATCACCTACAGCAGGGTTCTTAGGACTGTTTCCAGTCAAGTTTTTAATGTATCTGAGGATGGAGACTCCACAACCTCTCAGAGCACCCCTTTCCAATGTTTAACCATTCTCACAGTAAAAAAGGTTTTTCTTAAGTCTGTATTTGAATTTCTGCCCATTGCCTCTTCTCCTGTCACTGGGCAGAGCCAACTTCATGGGGTCTTTGACTTTCCTAATCACATCCCTGCAGGTTCAGATAATGCTCTATATTCCCCCTGGGTCACCTGTCCATGATTCTACCTTTTCTATGCCTCTTGTTTACGTCTGAGTTCAGTGAGGAGCTCCTTGTTCATCCAAGCAGTCCATCTACCACCTTCACTTGATGTCCTGCTCATCAGGATGAACCATTCTTGAGCTTGAGCTCCTCCACAGTAATTTTACAGATATTGAGAAGTCCCTGTCTGAAAGAAGTTACTGCTTAGATAACAACAGATAGAAATAATAGCTATCAGAATTTGACTATTGGTGTATGGAAAGTGGTCTGTTTATTTACTAATGTTGTGGTTTAACCCTGGTAGGCAGCGAAGTGCCACAAAGCTGCTCAGTCACTTCCCCCACAGTAGGAGGGGGGAGAATCGGAGGGATAGAAGTGAGAAAACACATGGGTTGAGATAAAGACAGTTTAATAGGTCAAGAAAAAGCTGCATGTGCGAGTAAGGCAAAGTAAGGAATTCCATTACTACTTCTCATTGGTAGGCAGGTGTTCAGCCATTTCCAGGAAAGCAGGTCTCCATCAGACATAAAGTTTACTTGTGAAGAAAAATGACATAACTCTGAATGTCCCACCTTCATCCTTTTTCCCCCAGCTTTCATTGCAGAGCACAACGCCATATGGTGTGGGATATTCCTTTGGTTTGTTGAGGTCAGCTGTCCCAGCTGTGCCCCCTCCCAACCTCTTGTGCACTCCCACTGGCAGGGTGCTGTGAGACACAGAAGAGGCCTTGATGCTATGTAAGTGTCACAAGCTACTGTGAAGAAAATTAACTCTATCCTAGCCAAATCCAGTACATAACTCACGTGCAATTCTATCCTGTTACATGGAAATCTTATACTTACAGCCTGATTAGGTAGATTGTCAGTCTTAAGTTCTCTGTGATTGGAATACTGGATATAAACAGGCTGACTGTGGAGAAGAGGTGTAGCAGCGCTGTAGTAGTTCACCATAGCAACAGCAGCTTCTTCAGAAGCCATTTCCAAAAATGCCTGCAACCAATACACAGCAGTTATCAGTGGTGTTGGTTTTTTTTGTTTGTTCAGGAGAGAACAAAGCATCAAAACACCATTTATTCCCAATTCCACTCTCACTAGAAAAAGATCACAGGAAAGTCCAGTACTGATTTGCTCAGCATTAAAATGCATTTGTGAGTGCATGTTTATTGGAATATTTGATTTAATTTGTGGGTTTTCTTAACAGGCTTTACATTGTAAGTACAATAAGCCATTAAAGAAGAGGTGGAATAAATATGGCATATGGGAAGCAATGTTCCTAAGAATACCACACTGCTAATGCATGTATTAGATTCCTGAATCCAAGCACTATCACCTAAGCAGCAGATACACATACTGATTGAAAAAGTAGGAACAGGACACTAAATAACTATCAGTTCGTGCATTAACCCAGTTCAGTGCTCCAGAAAGTTTTTGAATGAATGCCTATTATTTTTAGGAATTCAATGTTTATTCATGATGTGAACCACCCCATCACAACAAAAAGAATTTTAAAAAACCCAAGCAATTTATTTCACATCAAAAAGTTAACATGCATGTTAATTATTTAATCAAACAGGTTGTTTCAAGACATATGTCTACATCAATAGTAACAATGTAGTTCTTTACCATCTATACACTCTTACATAAGGTGCATATAATGTTTAGCAATATTATTAACAAGTTACTAGTAAACGTACATTAAAACCTTCAAATAAATATCAAGACATCCTTTTACATTTGAAAATATGAAATCTTGAGCTATCAATGAAATATTTAGACATTGTTGCAATCATTTCAGCCAAATGTAATACCAAAAGGATCATAACATGAACCACATCTTCAGCCTTGCTCTTAACTGAAACGTTGAAAATAACATACCTGACTTTTTCCTTTTAGCAGCAGGAGGTTGGTTACTTTGCCAAAAGGCAGGCCTAAGGAAATTACTTCTGCTTCAGTAACATCATTTGGAATTTGACGAATATGAAGGACACGTGAAGGGGAGCATGGCCATCTGTCTTTTTTAAATTTCTTCTTGTCAATCCCATGATCTAAAATATTTTAGGCAGGGGGATGGACAAACAAACAGGACAAACATTGCACAGTATGGATACCAAAACCTGAAAGAGATAAACTGCCATCTCCGCACTGACATCAACTTATCTATAGCTCTTTGAATACTAAGAAAGGACAGTTCATATATAACCAAAGGACAGTTTGAGAAGCCCCCTTCAGCTGTTCCAAATCTCCACTGCAAGGGCACTGTGTAGTGTGCCTGTTCTGCTTTGGTATGGGTTTGTTTGTTTGTCTGTTTATTTTCCTGTTTTTTGTTGTTGTTGTTGTTTTGTTTTGTTTTTTTAAAGTCTTACAGACAGAGAGGCCAAAAACTTCTTCCCAAATGCCCATGTAACTTATTTACAAAATATTAGTTACACAGAAGTGGGGCAAGTAGTAATTGGGAGGTAATGTATCCTTTTTTTTTATTACTAACTTATCTAGCTGCATCGTATGTTTCTTAATTAGATTCAGATGCTACCTCAAATTCTTTTGTTTCTTAAAGAAATTCTGCTGTCCCACATGACTAAGTTTTAAAAAGTCTTTGAAAAGGAGAGACAGCAGTGAGGCATGAAATGCGTATGGATTCTGAAGTCTTCCGTTTTGGCAAATTGTCTTTTTTTCTTTTTTTTTAACATAAGCGTATTTGGATCCTGTAACAGGTAAGTGACCAATGGTTACATTTCAAGGAGATGACTCGGAGTCCTTGAGAGCACTTTAAGCAGAACACCACATTTGTAACAGGCCTATTGTTCTAGAAGCTATCACGATGGAGTAATAACTTAAAGTAGTAAAAATGAAATTCATTAGCCAAACTGCAGATCCCTGTAAAAGATTTGCCTAAAGCAAGCTACAGAGGCTTATGAGACTTGACGGAAAAAATATCCTAAATGGAGACGAAAGACAGCATATTTGACAGAAATTGTATTGAAGTCTAACTTCATACCACTTAAAGGAAGAAACAGCATCCTTTTTTCACTTCTGTGCCACAAACAGCTTCACCATAGCAAAAGAGATAGCCTTAACACCTCGTGTTGCATTTAGCCTTCCAAGGAGAATAACAAAAGACTAGGAAAAAATACCTGTATGAGCTGGGTAAGTAATTTCAGATTTTGCTACAGGTTTTGGATACAGTATAAGGCTGAGAAGGGTCTCACAAAAGTCGTTCTGTGTAAGGATCTTCACAGAGGATTTTTTAACTAGTAGAATTTTGTGAAACTCCAGTCACAGAATGGTTTGGGTTGGAAGGGACCTTTCAGATCATCTAGTTCCAGCCCCTCTGCCACGGGCAGGGACACCTTGCATCAGTCCGGGTTGCTCAAAGCCCCGTCCAACCTGGCCTTGAGCACTGTCAATGAGGGGGCAGCCACAGCTTCTCTGGGCAACCTGTGCCAGGGCCTCACCACCCTCACAGTAAAGAATTTCTTATATCTAACCTAGCCTCTTTTAGTTCAAAGCCATTACCCCTCGTCCTATCACTACATGCCCTTGCAGAAAGCCCCTCTCCAGCTTGCTTTATTAGATGTTAGAAGTTAGCTGATCTAAGCCCCAACCATGGCACACTCGTAAGCCAGTTTAAGTAATTTCTCTGCCTGCAAAACAGAAAAATCTGTTATGCATTGTTTTTTCCATCAAGAAATTTAAATGGCATCATGTGCTCTGCACGCATTCTGAAAAATGTGCACACTTATTGGGGATGAGACTTCAAGACAAACAGAAACACATTAAATGCATATTAGTACCAAGCTACAACAGGATATATGACTATTAAAGTCTAACAACTCATAGATAGACTCCAGTGGCTTCACTGCTGGAGTCGGATTACAGTTCAGGCTTTGTGAGGATGCTCATGGTGACAATAAAGAATACAAAAAAAATACATTCACAGAGTAAACACACACTGATGAAGAAGAACTGTGATAAAAATATTTTTTATGTATACCTACCTGTATCTGTAGTAGAATTGTTCATGGTAAAAGGCCTATTACTGACACCAGAAGAAAAAAGCTCCTCAGGTCCACGCTAAAAAATGAAAGACGAGATTACTAGTAAAAGCTGTTACAGAGAAAGAGCTTCATATAAAAGTGCAACAACTCCTCTAATTCGTTCTTCCCAAGAACACCCGCTTTCTGTACACATTACCCACTGTTGCTGTGGACTTGTTTTTCAGGAAAAAAAAAACCCACCAACTTTTCCTTCTGTCTCAAGATGTTAGCAAGTCCAGCTGTGTTACACTTGCTACTCCTCTTATTATTTATCCTACTACAGTTTACATTTTAAAAGATCAAGAATAACAAATTCTTATGAAAAGAAATGATCTAGCTGCAGGTTCTCGGTCTGCAACACAACATTGCTTCCAGATATGAGTAAACACACAGTCACACAGTTAAGGTCAGCATTTGTGACTAGACACAATGGACTTTGAGCAAAACTAACTAATTTGATGGTGCATCATATGTATTTAGAAAAAATACTAAAAATCAAAGTGTGTATGCTTTAGGAATACTGACAATTTGAGGCTCTAACTACTAATAGAGAAGAGTTTGAGCATTAGAGGTTCTTCACTCAAAAAAATCAGTGCCCACATGCCAGTTAAGTCTGTTTACTCTTTAAGACTGCTCTAGCATACCAATCAAGCACCAGCTTCAAAATGCCAACAAGAAACAAGGTACCACAACACCTCTGAAAGGCAGTTCAGGTTCCTGAAACTTTCAGCACAATCTTCCATAAAAGCATTTTCATTAAAAAGTTGAGACTAAGGGAGTGGTTCTATGAGATGGAATAAGCTGATCCAAACAGCTCCTCACCACTTTGGTGGAATGAGAGGTTCCCATTGCCCTTGCCCCAGTTCTCCCACCTGCTCATTGTCATGAGCTGTTTTTCTTGCAACAGCTCTGGCACCCAAGAGATTTTCCATGACATGACTCAATCCTCCAACCTGCCAGCACTCTATGCTGAGTTAGGTTAGTTAGTTTACCAGCTGAAAGAGGGGTTGAAAAGTGCCAGGATCCAGTGCGAAGAGAGGGGTAGGGACATCTGAAGAGGAAACAGGACTAAGACAGCACCCTTTTGGCGGCAGCAAGCCATCATGCTGACTTCTAGTGGCTGCGGAAGTACCACTCATAAAGGACTGGTTTATAAGCTGTCTGTGCTTAAAGAAGCAGTTTGGTTCTTTTCATCCTTGTAATCAACCATGTGCTCCTGCTGCTTCCCCAGTGTTATGAAGGTCATTCACAACACAAAGCTGTGCCCAGGACAGCACGCTAAAAAACCTTTTCAGCCAAATTTACCTGTTCTTGAAGCAGCACAGGTGTGAGCATAGGATGGAGGAAAACATGACTCTGTGTTCATTGCTCTCTGGCAGCAGCACAGACTTCTTATTGTTAGCTGTGAAACTGCATCTTAACAGTATATTTAAATGCAACATCTAATTATGGCAAACACTGTGCAAAATGATTTTTACATTAAAAGAAATAAAAAATCTAAAAACCATACTTTAAAGAAACTCCAATTCTAATTGTTTTCAGTTGCCACCAATGAATTCCATTTGCAATAAAAATATAGGCTAACATAAGGAGCAACTTACTCAGCTGAACAACAGAGTACACCATACACCATCTAGCCCAAGTTATGCTTCTTTGGATGGTTATATTTTTAATTAACCTTGTTAAAAATTGTCAATGAAATGGTTACTAGACGTCTGATACATATCACATTCTATGTGGACAGATACTGGAATGTAATTAACATCCAAAATCAGTATTAATTTTAGGTCATTAGAAGTACCTTGAGTATACCAGCATCCAGGTATTGAACGCCTAAAGACCATATATTTATTGTAAAATGCATGTCCTGATAATTAAAAAAAAAAGCAGCAATGTGTGCAGCTAGTAAGTGGTAGAAAGTATTAAGGATGGTCTTTTATTAAGCCAAACCTTCCTTTTATTTACAAGAGGGCAGGAAAAAAGACCCACTACTGCTGTAACTCCCGTCAGAGGTAAAGCACTTTCAGCTTGCTTTTTAACTTCTAATTTATTCAACAGAAGAAATCTATGCAGTTTTCAAGAAGACTGTGAAACAAACTTGGTGTTTAACATGGCTGACTCTGGCAGCAGCTGCCTTTTTTGAAGAACTTCTAGCTCTTTTGTGGTTTCACTATAAATCCTTGCCCCAAATACATCTATTATTATTTTGGCAGATAAGTTAACTTCAAGCACTTAACATGTATTCTCACAATTTCGTATTTAATTTTATATGCATCAATATAAAAAAAACACAACAGAGTTTTTCAGGAAAAAAAAAATTCCAACCTCTTCTGTTTTTAAAAGCTGTCTTTGTTGATTCAACTCAGGACTCAAATAAGCATCTCAGTGCAGAAACCAGAATCTACTATATTGACAAGCTGTTACACATACATATTTCATGGAATTTATAGTTAAAAAAAATTATTTGTTTTCAACTTAAATTTTACTGCCTGCATCAGTAACTTACAGCACTAGATACTTTGTAGGTTTGGCACATGAAAATGCAACTAATAAATTTGCTACTAATTTCTAGGCAAAATTCTTACAGGATATCACAGAAAATATTAATTAACTATGAGGATTTACAACAGAACACCATGATGAGCAGATAGATCTTAAAAACAAGTATCAAAGACCAGAACATACTACCATATATAATACAGAAAGTCTATAAATCAGCCATAATCTGAAAGATAATTCGGCTTTCTCAGAACAAGTTCTAATACATTACAAAAGAAAATGTATGTCACCTTCTCAAGCAGTATTCCTCCTTTCTAGCCCACCCCACCATTACAATTTCATGCAGCAACAATATTGTTTGTGGGCTTGTGCTGTAAACCAATGAAGCAATTCCAGGTTAAAATGACACATACACATAGAAACACAATTTAGGTGGCTGCAGCGATCTGTATTACAACTCTCTGTAGAACTGCTCTGTATCCATACAGCTGAAGCTGTAGCTCACTGCAGCACAATATGAACTGCTCTGGGATGGGGGACTAAACCAGCTTCAACAGGAGAAAAACGGTATCACAAAGTTAAAACCTTCAGTCATGACACACGCCTGTACCTACACTGATACATGATTCAATCACCATCTCCTAAGACAGCTCCCTAGATTTTGTCTTTCTGCTGACAACCATTAACCTGGCAATACACGAGCCAAAACACAATGAAAGCTCTTTTAAACCCCAAGCTCATCACCTAGTCAACTGTTTTAATTGGTCTAATAAAAGCCTATCAAGGCTTTGAGCCTCTTACGACACAGGGAACCATCACCATTACAAATGTATAACTGTCTACATATCTTCCATTTGATACAATGAGGATTTTTAAATGAATGTACTTTTAACTGTGTTTATGTTAAAAAAACAATAAAACATTAAATCAAGACATCATAGAATAACTGGTCTGCCAGAGTCATGCTAAGTGTAGAACCCTTATTACAAAACAGTTTCTTTTACAAAGGCAAATGCAGGGTCCTGCACCTGAGGAAGAAAAACCCCATGCATCAGTACAGGCTTGGGGTGGACCTGCTGGAGAGAATCTCTGCGGAGAGGGACCTGGGTGTCCTGGTGGACGACAGGTTAACCATGAGCCAGCAGTGTGCCCTGGCTGCCAAGAAGGCCAATGGCATCCTGGGGTGCATCAAGAAGAGTGTGGCCAGCAGGACGAGG
>Ga0065711_1033944_pt1 | contig 24538 bp, 13 predicted proteins | sample Hoacrofraction12_FD_59098 | JGI IMG/M metagenome (GOLD analysis project Ga0065711, IMG submission 59098) | Hoatzin crop microbial communities from Cojedes, Venezuela - Epithelial fraction 12 v2 (version 2) | ecosystem: Host-associated > Birds > Digestive system > Esophagus > Crop | place...
GCTGTTCAGTCTGGAGAAGAGGAGGCTGAGGGGGGACCTTAACACTCTCTACAACTGCCTGAAAGGAGGCTGTAGTGAGGCAGGTGTTGGTCTCTTCTCCCAGGTAACTAGCGATAGGATGAGAAGCAATGGCTGAGGTCTAGATTAGATATTAGGAAAACTTTCTTTACTGGAAGAGTGGTCAGGCATTGGAACAGGCTGCCCAGGGAGGTGGTGGAGTCCCCATCCTTGGAGGTGTTTAAAAAACGTGTAGATACGGCACTTCAGGATATGGTTTAGTGGGCGTGGTGGTGTTGTGCAGATGGTTGGACTTGATGATCTTCGAGATCTTTTCCAGCCTATAATTCTATGATATTCTGCAGATATTACTGCACTGATAGCCTAAAAACTGAAGTGTGCAGAAACTGAATAGAGGCCAGCTAAAGCTGATTACTGTGGCCAAAGATAACAAGGACATCCTTGCAAAGAGCCCTGCTTCTGGTGTCTCCTTCGCACTGCTCCCTTACCAAAAACGAAAGCAGAAGTCCCAGGCCCCTGCAGCACTTCCTGCAGGCACATCCATACTCCATTCCTAGTAAACTGTCACTCAAATGGTTGCACTCTGCATAAGCAGAACTGCTGTACTGATTTCTTTTTACAAAATGCTTATCCTCGTGGCAGAAGACACAAACACACGAACAGAAGCTATTAACGCAGTGCACCTCACCCATCTGCTCAAAACAGATGGATTCTTTCCCTACTCCATAGGGGAAGAGGGTGGAGAAGGAACAATAAAAAAGGCTTTAGATATAAACTGGGATGGTTGTTGGGGGATAAAGGGAAAAAAACCCAAACCAACATGCACAGAATAAGGGAAAGGAAACCCAGTGGAGAATAAAAACCCACAAACCCCACACAGCAGCTATACAAAATAATGCTACTTGCAATAAGTCATTCAATAAATACATTTTACCAGCAGCTGTTTTCTGATCTAAGAAGATTAGCATAACAGCCATGGAAAAGCACTATTCCCACATAATTTTGCATTATCTGCTGCAGGCTACTATTAAAATGCGGTACCTACATTAAGCATTAAATTGGGACTGTAACTGATGAGAGATGTACAGTCATAACTTTGAACAAGTTTGAAAAAAGTGAATGGAAGTAAGTCTATAACTTATCAGAAGACTATATCAAATGATCAGACAGGTCAACCCGTTTCCTGTTAACACGTGGGACACAGTCTTCCATTTGGAATACAGAATTGCAAAATACCCAAATAATAAAATGCCTGCTTTGCAAAAAAGTGAAACACACAGTAAAAACACAGTCAGCTTGTCAATGCCAGATTACTATCCAAGACATCAGAGGTTGAAGCATTATTTCCAAATGAGGAAAACAATCTTTTTGCTTCTCTTCAGTTGTAAGTATAAGACTTCAGAAATTCATTGTGACACCTATGACAAGTACCCTAGTAAAATTCCAACAGCATTCAGCACATAGACTCAAAAGAAAAAGCTCCCAGAAATCCTTGGGTTCACATCAGTTTGACAGCATTTATCCAAAATAATCTTTCTGTTGTACCTTTCAACCAATTACATAGCTTTACATTGCCATAAACACAGCAGATTAGACTTTTCTGTTCATTCTGTTCATTTTAATGACTCATTTTACTAATATTTCAAGCAGCACTAGATCATTTAGTTGTGAACATTACTGAATATTAAATCATAATCTGCAGACTAGGTCACTTACCACAATGCTACCTTGTAAGTGAATTTCTGCAGGCTTCTTTCAAACTTTTGTTATGAGTCTGAATTTGTGCAATGGAAATTATTTTGTGGGTGAATCATTTAAACTGTCAGCACAGGAGAACTGGATGCTTAGAAACTCAGTCAGTAAGCACTGCATCAGCACACAATCAGTTGTGCGTTTTTACAGGAAACATGGCTGATAGCCTTGTGTCATTCCACATCAGGAACTGGATGCCAACCAAATCTCATTATTAAGTTTCCTAGCTCATAGTTTTCCCAAAGCAAAAACCTCTTCTATTTTTAGCACCAGTAATATATGCTTTCTTTAGTAAGCAGAAAGCAAAATACTGTACCACCTCCAAGCTAAACATCCTAACTAAAATCGATTTTCTTCTAATAGAACATTTCACTCATTAGTAATTGATTCACATTGATATATATAAAAAATTAAGTCAAATTGATAAAACAGTCAGTTATTGTCAAGAAGAATATCAAAGGAATACCTTTAATTTCAAGCTGCAATCACACTCCAAAGCAATGTGAACTAGCAGATGTGAAAGCCTCCTCTACAATGCTTTGGTTTGCATGACTTGAGTGGTCTCAGTACACACTAACTGGAATCCTTCTGGATGAAATTAAACAAAAATAAGCACCCCGCAAATAAACTTTGACAGTCAATGGTCATTTAGTCTATGTGACCAGACTAGATCTAGTTCAAGGTAAACACACCCTCCCTTCTTGCCTCCTTCACAAATCAGAATAGTTTGCATACTAGGGCCCCAGCACCAATTGTTCTGTTCTACAAACTTGTTCCTTCTGGACTCTGTGATGTGCTAATTAAATCATAGCTCATTAGATCCATATGCCATTACATGAAATAATAACTTGGGGAAAAAAAATTACCAGAAGACATACCACATTCCTTTGCTTGAATTATACTGCAATAACAACCTGTACATTTACACATACAAAATTCAATGTATGCCTTTAATATATTTCACACACACATATATATATACAATTCTACAGACACACTCATATGTCTCCAGCTCAGTTCCGTATGTGGAGATTCACAAGTACTGTATGCTATAAATATATGAAAACTGTAAGTAACACTTTATTTTCTGCCTGTATTGTGCTTCAGTGTAAGCGGCACAGCTATTAGAACTGGCAGGTAACTTTCAAAGTGAGTTGTGCTAGTAAAATGACATCTATAGACATCAACTTTTGGCATGTCCAATGCTTGGATGCACTGTGGAACTGGCTGGAGACCAGGGTTATGAGGTTTGAAAGAGAAGAAAGGAACCTGCATTCTACCACAACCCCAAAAGAATGATTCGTCCTGTGCTCATAAACTAATTCCGTGCTAAATTACAGCAGGCCATTTTTTCCATCAAGGAATAGAGAGCTACATACCAAGTCTACTACAGATGAGTTACAGACTGGCTGGTTGGTCTGTTACAGATAAATGATCTTTGTTTTTGAAAGAAAAGCCTGTAGGCTACTAACTTTCATTTTTATTGCCTGCTCGATCCTACTCAGATGTTTAACATATGTTCAGCAGGAAGTGAAAGATACAGTCTATGATTTATGACTGTCTAAATGCTGAAACCAGAACAGAAATTCTCTGTGTGGGCACAAGCAGGGCATGAATTTCCCTCTCCCCCATTCCTCATTCCTCATCTTCCTCTACCTTCCTAAAAGATGGAAGACTTAAAAAAAGCTAAGACTTACAAAATGCATTTTCAAAATAACAGTTTTAACATACGAAAAAGGAGTTTTCAGTCCATTTTTTATTAACAGCACTGCTTTTATTTATTATACACACACACACATTTGCAAATACATAAAAGTGAGAGTAACACCTACACTTGTACACAGCAAACAACAAAAGGTTAGCTGCTGCTCTGTAGCCTTGACTTCCTTGTAAAACATGTAACTTTCTCAAGACTAGGTGCTATTTGATACACTCAACATGTAGAAGGTACCAGAAAGCTGTTCCTATGACATGGGGATTCCGTTTGATATCAACAGGTTTGTCATTTAATCTGAACAGAATTTACCTTGACCAATCCATTATATTACTGTCATTTTATCAATGAGTTGTTGCATGGGCTAACAGGCCATTTCAATTTACTTTCCCCTGAGTTTTAAAGATGGAAAAAATAACAGAAAACACTCAATTTTGTCACGTTAACAAGCAACCAGAAGTAATAAATTGAGAGACATATATAATGTTCTTCTCTATTTCAAAATATGTAGCTATATAAATAAACTAAACACAACTCAGCAAGGAAAATAGCTAAAGAGAGGACTGACTTTACCACTTAATCTTCAAGGCACTCCCATCAGGAAAAATACCAAACTGTACAGAAAGTAGCTGGATTTTTTTCAAATATTTGTTTGTAAAGGCAGGGAAGAGCACTAAGAGAAACTTGTTTTTGGCTTGGGATCCCAAACTATCAGTGCCTTTCAGAAATGGAACCTTCCTAAGTAGGCAAGACATGGTATAGATTGCAGACCAAAAAGTACTGAAAAACTTGCTGACTCCTTAATTGTTAGTTATTAATTATCTCAGCAGTGAGCTAACAAATTGCTAAACAACTTAATTATCACTTCAGTTATGACGTAGGTGTCTCTAAGAGACAATAGCGTATTGCAGTCTTAAATAACTTAATGGAAGCACTGAATTACAGTGTTATATAATACTGAATGATAACACTCAGATACATAGATATAAAATGCCCCAGACACTCACAGTCATTCTTAGCTTACATTCATATTGTTTTAGTAAGGTAAGATGTTGAAAATGTGAATAGATTTTCTTGGCGGATACAGATGAAAGGTTGTAACCAGGCAGGACTTCAAAGGACACCAAGATTTGGCACCCAACTGAAGAAATCAGGTTAGTCTAAAACCTGTATTTTCTAGTAGAGTGGGACTCAAGAGTTCATGTCTTGTCTCTACATGACACAAGACTAGCAACTCACTGGACAAACAAATCCGTCTATGTCCAAATTCTCAGCCCTTGACGCTTTGAAACATGTATGTGTCTTTAAATGTGCTGCCAAAAATCAAATCTAATTGATCCGTGCCTCAGTTTCCACACAACTTAAAACAGAAATAACTATAATGGTCTCCTGGAAATCACCAGGCCTACTGATGCTATGTAAGAACTCCTGGTTATTGCTAAAGAGGAAGCTGTATGTTACATATAGTTATACAATTTCAACATGAGTTGTGGCCATGCTGCACACTGCTTAGAATAAATCGGCAGCCTTCTGAATTTCCTTGCACAAAAACAATGAATGCTTTTCCAAAAGCCAATATGAGGACATGAAGATAGAACATACTAAAAAGTCTCAGCTGTTGGATTTACAAAAACAGAAGTCAGACGGAAACATAAAAATATAGATCTCAACATTCTACTAAAATACAGTCATGTTTCTACAACAGAGTGAGTTTATTTCTCAGCATCACTACACACAAAAAATCTATCCTAAGAAATGCAGGTGTATGTTAAACTGCCTGAACTAACTATACACACAAATAGATCTGCAAGACAGTTTCTGAACGGGGAGCAACAAGTGGCAGATTGCCCACACAAAGCATTACAATTAGGAGTTACTAAAGTTTTTGAAGTTAAGTCATATGAATGTGTTATCAGCATTTGCTTTCTTCAGAAAATTAATCTGCAGTTGTTTTGCAAAAAAATGTTCTGTCTACTCTGCGAATGGTTCGTATTCTACAAAAGGCAGCCAGAGTGGCTTGGAGGCAAATGAAGTTGCACAAATTATCATGACAAAATGTAATATTTAAATAGCCAACATGAAACAGAGGTAGAATACAACATATTTGAAAGCAAAGTTTACCAATACAGTAGCATGGCAGGAAGGAGAAGATACATACAAGTGCAAGATGTACTTACCAGCTTGTGACCTGAACTGGAGCAAGGCACTGTTGTATCCCAGTGTAATTAACACAGACTGTTTTCCCACGTGACAGTATTCAGTGTCTCTGTTAACCAAGCATTTAAACACACAGATTCCATCAGCTGAAGGGAAAAAAATACTTTAGAACACTTTTAGCAGTTAAAACCCAAACCATATAACGAACTAGACTTCTCTTTTAATTAACAATATGCATAAGCATGTATCTGAACTACAGAACTTGGCGAAATCTCTAACATGTTGTTTCTTAAGTCAATTTTCCAGTGACCTGCAGTTTCCATTGCACTTATCACCCATAGTTTCTTGAAGTTGCCCTGTCCTCAAAAGAAAGAAAGAGAGCTGACTAAATTAATTTTTACCTGGATCCTAACAAGGTCTTAAATCAGCATTATTTTCTACTGCTTTTGTTTCCATAATCCCATGTGCTGATGTCCTGTTCACCTCTGGAGATGCTACTCTGGCAAATGAAATGGCAGGATAAAGAGTCAGAGATCAATTACATTGACTAAACAAGGAGAAGTAAACTAGCCTTTTCCAGCAAACACACACTACGTACCACATAATGTATGACAACTATCAATAAACCTACGATGTGAGGAAAAAAAAAAAGCAGTTCTTCAGACAAAGAAGAACATGTAAGTACTTCACAGCTAGGAACAGGAGCAGCAGAGGACAAGCCTGTGTACTTCGCTCCTTGGGGAGGGGGAGGCTTAAGTGGCGCAGTACACCAGTACACACTGTCTCACTGTCAGCCTTGCAGCTGTCAGGAGGCAACTGTGCAAGCGTATCAAGCAAGATGCACATTATCACCTTCAGAAACCTAAAAGAGGTCTGAAAGGGAACCTCATGCAAATGGCAGCTGTGCACATGGTCAACAATAGGTGAAACTTTTAAATTATGGCCGTTTTGTGTTATCTCTCTCTTCATCACTCAAGCAGCATATCCCTGGACGATTCTTTCATGCATTTTAGTCCACTTTGCTGACAACAAGTGTTTATTATGCTTCTCCCATGTATGCTTTATCCTTCTGGAGATAAATTCTAAAACAAAACAAAAAAAACCCACCACAACTAGAAAAAGTAAAATGTTTAAGGTAAAGCAGAAGCAAAAAAAGAATCTAATGGTCACAAATTGGCACTAACACATAGAAGTGATACACTGCAATACACTAGAAAGTATGCAAGAGAAAAACCTGAGACAAAGTGAGAATGAAGGGGAAGAGAATACACAACTTCAAAAGCAAGAGAAGTAATAAATAAATTATTATTAAAAGCTCAGTAGAAAGCAAATTATACACTTCTAGCAATGTTTGAAGGACCAGAACAAGAAGGTACACATAGACACACACCATACAGGCATCCAGTGCATTTTTTTTAAGCCTTACACTTCACAGCATCTGCTGTGACGAGAAGTGAACAGAACAAAGAGAAAGACGACTGCATGATGTCCACATGTCAAGCAAAGTTTAATCAGGGAAAAAATGTTGTCAAGAAAGGGAATATGTACCACTGGGCTGGCACACTTATACATCTGCATGCTCATTTGTACTTGTGGCCTCATCATAATTTAGGCTTGTGAACAAACAGAAGGCAGACAACTGGGCTTGCTACCATCTGTCACCATTCTCTCTTTAATAGAAGGCACACTCAGCCTTCTATTCCCTGGGCTGAACAGAGCCAGCTCTTCTGATGTACTCTTTTTGCACACTGTGTGCTGCAGTTCTCTAACTATCTGGGCTTTATACAGTTTGCTAAAGCACTTCATAGATTTGCAAAATGGTCAGTGCGTGGACTTCTGGTGTTCCAGAAGTCTCAGTTGAAACACATCTTTTTACATTTCCCAGAATGCAAGCTTTTCTTCCACCCATAACCATCAATCCCATCTTCCACATGAACATTTAAAAATGTATATATAGTGGATCAGCTATTTAGAATAATTTGTACTAAGAAAACACTCAAGCTAGTTGTAAAAGCAAAATGCTCTCAATGTAGAGCAACACAGAAGTGAATCAACCCATTTCTATCTCACGCTGTCTCTCAGCACACACATGAAATTGTCTTTTTACCTGTGTCTCATTTCATTCATACTGATCTGCATCTGGGTTAGAGCAATCCCAAACATGAATACAGACTAGGGGATGAAGGGATTGAGAGCAGCCCTGTGGAGAAGAACACGGGAGTACAGGAGGATGAAAAGCTGGACATGAGCCACCAATGTGCGCTCACAGCCCAGAAGGCCATGTCCTGGGCTGCATCAAGAGAAGTGTGGGCAGCAGGTCAAGGGAGGTGACTCTTCCCCTCTACTCTGCTCTGGTGAGACCCTGCCTGGAGTCCTGCATCCAGCTCTGGAGCCCTCAGCACAGGAAAGACATGGACCTGTTGGACTGGGTCCAGAGGAGGGCCACAAAAATGATCCAAAGGCTGGAACACCTCTGCTGTGAGGGAAGGCTGAGAGAGTTGGGGCTGTTCAGCCTGGAGGAGAGAAGGCTCCAGGGAGAACTTATTGTGGCCTTTCAGTGCTTAAAGGAGGACTACGGGAAAGATGGAGAACGACTCTTTATCAGGGATTGTAGTGATAGGACAAGGGGTAACAGCTTTAAACTGAAAGAGGAAGAAATTCTTTACTACATGGGTCGTGAGACTGTGGAACAGGTTGCCCAGAGAAGCTGCGGATGCCCCCTCCCTGGAAGTGTTCAAGGCCAGGTTGGATGCGGCTTTGAGCAACCTGGTCTAGTGGAAGGTGTCCCTGCCCATGGCTGGTGGGTTTGAACTAGATGATCTATCATGTCCCTTTCAACCCAAATCACTCTGTGATTCTATGATTGTATCAATGGGGTTTTTTTTGTATTCGAGTCCCAAAATGGAACATTTACTCAGCCTGAAGATGGCTTTTGAGGGACCTAACACCTATATGGGGGTCTCTGAGAAGCCAGGCTCTTTACTGAGGAGGTGGTCAGCAGGAGAATGTGAGAGAGCGGTGTAGCTAAAGCAGAGGGCTTATTACCCCATTAAAGCAGAAGCACACTAAACAGATATGGACTTATTCTGAACTTGGACACAAACACATTGATATAGCATAGCTGTATAAGCATTTTTGTAAGCAATGGTGCAAGTCTTTTTATCATACATAGACACACATTTCTGGGAATTTTTTTTAAATATTTGACACTTTACATGAAGAATGAGGATAAACGCCTGGCTCGTGTCATGTGTGAGGTCCAAACACAGAGTCTGTTATTTAGAAAACCGCACAGAAAACAGTTTTGGAATGAGTCCTGCCTGATAATATTCCACACAGATATAATAAAATCTTCAAACAAAAAAATTTGTATATTCATCCTCAGAATACATTTTAAATTTAGAGTACATAACATGGAAGAACAACTCTGTACAGAGCAGGATAAAAACTTGTTGATCTTTGCTTTTTTCACATTTGGGTCTTAATTTAGAGTGGGTTGGGGTTTTTTCCCTGTTAAACAGTCCAACCTGTTCATAAGATTATACACTTACTCAGAGGACCTTGATAAATCTTCATTATAAAGGTATTCATTAAAAGAAGTTTCAGAAGTTTGCTGTATCAGAAGAATGAAAATTACTCTCCTCTGAACTCCACAAAAATCCATGTTATCTTTATTGTGATTATCTCAGAATAAACAAATCCTTTAATAGTTAGGACAGTATTGCACAACAGCTGTGTTAACAGCCAGCCATCCCAAAGCAAATGATTATCACCATGTGAGAGCTGAACACCACCCTGCGAAGCATGGAAAACTTTATCTCACAATGGATATTAACTTGTTCTCAGGATAGTCAAACTGCAGGGTAGTCATTTACATGTTACATTTAAGTCAGGGCAAAGATGATGGTAACCAGCTGAGCCCAGAAAAAGCAGCATTTCCAAAGAGGTAGAAGGTAGTCAAAAGACTGGCAAGAGCCTCAAGACTGCTTCTTCCCTAAGTGGATGACAAGTAACCTCTGGAGATAAGGCTGATCTGAAGTTAAACAGAATTCTAAACATGGATGTCTGTACGAAAAGAAACACTCAATTTGAGCTTGGCTCCTATACCGGTAAAGAAATGTAGGCACACAGAGTTTGCTGAAGAACATCAGACCTATTATTGGGAAGTTTTTTGAGAAATGAATAAATGGGAATATTTTAGAGAGAATAAAAACCAAAATAGTCGGGACTTGATCTAAACATGCAGATAGACATAGTAAAATGCTTTAACTATTATTTCTACTTATGTCCCTCCAGAAATGTGTATCTATTGTGTATATATACAATGTTGTACATATATGTAAATTTTTTACTAGTTGTACATGTTGTAATTATAAATTTATTCTACTTTAATTTCCCAATGTACAGTTTCAGTGATCACACTAAGATCATACCAAACAGGTCACATCACGGGAGTATTAAGTACTTCAAGTTTTGCTGGTTGCTTGACACCCCTAAAGCCACACCCATCATATACAATCCAGAATCTCTACAGAAATCTCATGCATTCATTTTATATATTTATTGCCAAAAAAAAGAAAAAAAACCACGAATACCTAATCTGTCTATCCAGCCACAAAGGGCTGGTATTTGCAAAGTCAAAGTCCAACTAGACTTGAAACTAGAAAGCGATGTCAAGGACAAGAGCTGCTTCTGCTACTACATTCTTTTAAAAAAAAAAAAAACCCAAACAACTATTCTCTAAGAGAGCTGAAGGTAAGCCAAAAGATTGCAATTCATAAACAAAGATGAAATTAATAAACTACAATATGCATTGTTTAAACCCAAGACAGTGGTACAGTTGCCCCAAACATAAGGCAGTAACATGCTATTCTTCAATTCAGCTCCTTGAAATAAGACCATGAATTCCATGTCCCAGTGTGTATTTTATTTTATATACAATACAAACAGGCTACTACAGGAGGGTCCCAAGGACATTTCCTTTACCCTTGTTCCAAAAGTCAGCATTAAAAAAAAAATTATTCTCTACTAAGCCTACAGGAACAGGTCACAAACAGCACCTTCTCTGTTGGTGAAAGAAATTAGTTCCTCTCCATAAGTCTTTATGTTCATTCAACATGTGAAACAGATTTTACCAGAGTTTACTACAAAGACTCCTTTTGCTTCTTCCTAGTATGCTGTGGTGCATATAGATACAATGTTACAACTGAAATGGCTTTGTGACAAATGTGTCATGAACATATGCAATTTCAAAGTCTGTGGAATCATACAGGTTGTCTTAGCAGGGTTTAAGAAAGACTTAAAGAAAATGAAATGGAAAATAAAAAAGTCCATTGCATTCAGAAACAAACAAAAAAAAAACCAAACCCTTGGTACCTGGTGTATTTTGGCTTCTTTTTTTTTGTTTCTTTAAAAAAAAGTCCTCATAACAACCAATATTCAAACAGTAGATAATAAATCAATCACAGCTTTTGCAATTTTGACTACCTAGTTTTCAAGGGCACACACGTTTCTGAATAATTCCTCTTAAAGAAAATGAAGGTTTCCAAGCCTAAAGATCAAACAGGCATGACTTCTAACTATGTCGTGGTCTACTGCATACAGTATCTTTCGTGCAGAATACTACAAAAAGCTTTACAAAAATCAAGAATGGCTGCTCAGAAGAAAACCAAGCACATGGCTAACACTTCATCTGATAGATGCTAACAGTAAACAGAAAATCTGTGCGACTTTTTTTGTCTAAGCAAAACAGACTTCGTGGACGTAGCCTGTAGTGACTCCAGCAAAATTTAAACACAATGAACCTAAATGACTGAAGTTCAGAAGAAATCCATTCACAAACAAGAATACAAGAGGGTGAAAGGTCAGTGATATCACAAGGGGCAGAGGGGAAAGGATATAGAAATTGTCTTGTTTCACTTAAATTTACTGACCCATGGATACTCTGTTTAACCAATAATTAAGGAAAAGGTTTTAAAAACTACAAAACTCAGATAGATGTGGCATTTCTCAAAGAATACAGCAGCATTTACTTAAACAGATTCACACCTGGCTTTCCTAGACAGCCTCTATTCCAGTCTCACTTCTGAGGAAGCATGGTTTATGCAGCTGTGCTGATCAGCAATCCCATCTCTCCTAATTTTTGAACTCTTCAGCTGATGAAAATCAAGTTTGCCCAACATGCCAAAACCATGGTGTTCCTGCAATTTGCATAAAAAAGGTGGCTGAGTAAACATGAGGCCCAGTGTGCCATTCCTGCTGAAGGAAATGATGAGACATGCTTAATAGCTACATTTTCTTCTAGTTCATGCATCAGTCAACACCAGAGTCAGCTACTGCCAGTGGTACATGAGCAGGAGATGGAGGATTTATAAACATGCATAGCAGTGGAGTAACTTCAAGAAATCACAGAAAGGGTTAGGACACAGAAAAAGAGGAAGCTCTAAAGTGACAGTGAGGAAGGATGAGGAAGACACTAGGACAGATGTGAACAAAGTAATTCAGCTGAAGGAAAACCAGGCTTCGTTAGTTCTGCTGTTCATGGAAAAATTTTTTATTTAGAGATGCTAGCCAAAAGAGCCTCTCAACAGACTTTATAATAATGCATTAATGAAGTCTCATGGTGCTTCTCTGCATTCATTACATGAGGTGACGTTGTGCCATGAAGACAGCCTGAAACCTTCCTGGCTCCCCAGAGAAGTTCTGCAGCAGGAGAAAGTATAGACCCAGTATCTGCTAATCCTGTACTTCAGCCACAAGAACACCTCTGAATCAAATCCAACTTCAAATCACAGCTAGGAAATCACAGCTTCATTGCAAGAGAAAGGTATTTACACTGTATCTATTTCAGTTTACTTTAAGCTCACTTGCTTTATGGATTCTGAGTCCGTATGTTCAGGACCCTAAACTTTCTGAAATAATGGCAGAAAAGTCTCCTACAGCAAGCCTCAAAGCCATTTGCCTGGAGTTATGCAGCATGAGTCTGGCACACAGTGAGAGCTGCTTTCTCACTCACAAAACACTTCTGGAAAACCAATCCACTTACTGTAATTTGCTTTAAAATGCATGGCAAAGAAATAAACTTATTACCCCCTCCAGAAAGTGCTAGATTCCTCAGAATCTAATATCAGAAACACAACAGATGCAATGGCTGTCCATATTGCATAACCTATTAGGCATTAGGAAAATGTATTTTGAACCGTAAAACCTACCCTCTTCTGAATAAAAATACTTGCCTCCAGAGGATTTAATTACCATTACCAAATAGGTCAATCCTCACATTTAGAAGTTTGTTCACACAGAGGGTGATTAGTGTACAGTAATCACAGCGCACCTTTGCCAGAAACGTCTGGTGACAGACAACTACCTTCCTGTAGTCCAGTCTTACTTCCATTCTACTTTCAGTGTAGATTGATGAATGTAACTAGGCTTGTACACCCAATTACCCGCTACTCTGAACAGTAAGTGTACCATTCCAAAGTACATAGAATCACACAATGTTTGGGGGTTTGGCTTGGAAGGGACATTACAGATCATCTAGCTCCAACCCCCCTGCTGTGGGCAGGGACACCTTCCACTAGACCAGACTGCTCAAAGCCCCATCCAGCCTGGCCTTGAACACTTCCAGGGAGCGGACATCCACAACTTCTGTGGGCAACCTGTGCCAGTGCCTCACCACCATCACAGTAAAGAATTTCTTCCTTGTATCTAACCTAAATCTACCCTCTTTCAGCTTGAAGCCGTTACCCCTTGTCCCATCACTACACGCCCTTGTCAAAAGGCCCTCTCCAGCTTTCTTTAGGTACTGGAAGACTGCTATAATGTCTCGCCACAACCTTCTCTTCTCCAGCCTGAACATCCCCAACTCTCTCCGCCTTTCTTCATAGTGTTCCAGCCCTCAGACCATTTTTGTGTCCCTGCTCTGGAACCGCTCCAACAGGTCCATGTCTTTCTTATGCTGTACTTTAACGTGGAGCTACTGTGTACTTAAAACATTCCCCATTCCCCTTGGAGGTCTTATGGGAAGGGCTCACTGAAATGTACTAATAAGTTCTCATTACAACTTGTCAAAGGTATTTTTTCATTTGAAAGGTCAAGCTTTCACTTAAAAATTACCTGTTTGTTATATTTTATTACTGTGAGCTGTAATTGAGCAACTATCACGTAGCAAACATTTTGTCAAAAAGTTACCTAAAATACTCTTTTTCCAGATCAAATTTTGGGATAACTGTATCTTTTTTTTCTCAGATACAGCAATGTGAGTGTAACTACATAGAGAGAGTCCAATCCTGACTAATAAGTGACTGTGTGGAAAGACTGCAATGGTATTGGTCTAAAGTTCAAAGCTAAATGTATTTCAAAGTAGTTACAAAACATGTCTGTACTTCTAACACTGATTAATCTTGAATTACTACTCATACCAGTATTCAGCAAAAAAAATATATATTACTGCAATTTTAGGTGCATGTTAAGACAATGCAATATGAGACACTTAAATATTCCTACAAACCACATTTACACTGACTGAGCTAAGGGCCATTTTGGAATCAATTCAATGAACAGTTCACTCCCAAGTTTCTCACTCATGTCTTCTGCCATGTATTAGTTGCCAATTACAATCAATACATCATGGTTAAGCCCTAAGTATAGTGAAATCAATTGCCTACTAACATGGAATATTCTACATGTTCACTGGCACTCCTGTGGATGTTCCCCACATATTTTCTCACCTGTGAGGAACAGAGGGCAAACACCCAGATGCATGGATCTTTCCTCCTGCCAGCTGTGAACTGTACAGTACAACCACATCGGTAAAAACGTATTTGCCATGTACAGATCTTTCTTCACCTTGACGGATGGCCAGCATAATGCTGTCTTATTTCAGGACAACAAAAGACACAAAAGCACCAGACTTTGTATTTTGGTATCAAGACTCAAGACAAAAAAAATTGGTGGCCAATGTCATAGCCTGCAGAAGTTTTTGAAAGGCAAAGGAAATCCTTTTTTAGTTCCCTTCAGTTAAAATGGGAAAAGAAAATAACACTTCAAACTCTGTACATAGATTCAATACAATTTCAATTTGTTCCTTTTGCATTGCACTGAATATGACAGCTCACTGCACGGCTGCCACAGTCAACAACTACAGAAGACTTTAAGAGGACTAGTAGGTTGTTATTGCACCGAGGTGGACAAGGACATTGCTGACAGTACTGCTTTTCTACTCACAAATGCCAGAGATTCTCTATGATAGCCTCCATGTCCTCAGCCTGACTTTTAAAATAATTTCATATCCATTTTGGGTGGAATATGTCCCCAAGGTCTATGCACCACTGAAATCATTAGGCCTACTTCCCTCACGGGCCCTGTGTTCACTCTCTCATTAGGATACATTTCAGGATACTCTTAAGGCACACTCCGCTACATAAAAAAACAGTTTGTAAAAGGGTTTATAATTTTATTGCAAACAAAAACAAAATTGTTGAAGAAAACTTCTCAGTTCCTAGCTATTGGAACATTTACAGAATAGCACAGTAACTTTAAGCTAAGCTTCAGGGGGAAATTCAGCATTTCAGAACAGCATGTCTTTTCCTTTTAAAGGACGGGGAAAACTTACACAGTTTTAAAGCAGCATAAGCAGGATTCTCTCAAATTCTAAACAGTGCTCCAAGGAACTAGAAGGAATACCCTGGACATAGCCCATTACTCCCACCCAGCCTTAGCAGTGTTGACTTCTCTTTCCTTTTCCCTGCCATTTTATTCCTCTTGCATACACAGTCATTCTTAGTTTCTGTGCCTTTTGCGCTTTAAGTCGTTCGATGCCACCGCACACCACTGTGTGGTTTTAGCACCAGGCGGGATGCTGCTCTCCACTGGGCTCTCCATCATGGACACAGAGGGGGAGCCCAAGCAAGGAGGCTGTGTGAACGCTGCCGTGCAGACTGGGTAGCTGCAGAACCCCAGGTGCCAGAATGACATGTTTTCACTCAGACTCCTCCCACTTTGTTTGCAGTGAGAGGAAAAAGTCTGGCAGGGCAAAAGGTGCAACAACTTTTTATTAGGTCAGATTTTGATTACTGGAGTTTTCTCCATTCCAGTGGCATCCGCTCCTTCCTAGGCATCTCTCTTCTCATCAGCCTAGACTTTACAGTGGAAAACAAATACAAGGCACCTAGATTTCCAAGCAAGCTCAACAACGATACAGGTAATTCAGAGACAGACAGCATTATTGTTCATTTTTTCTCCTAAAAATGTGCAAAGCTACTTCTTTCCTCTACATAGAAAGAAACTCCTTTTCTATGTGTGATTTATGATATTTACTGTATAAGCTTTGAAATACTGTATTTCTGATTAAAAGCTTAAAAAGTTATCAGGTTCATGTCAGGAAAAAACCCACGCTATTTATTTTTCTGGAATTTCTTTTTCTTAGACTACTGCTATTTCAATGCCAAAAACTCTTCAAGACTCAGACATATGCTTGTCTAAACCAAATTACAACAGCTGAAAGAATGTTCCACACAACTTATAATTTCTTAAATTTATGAAACATAGTGAGTAAATGCAATAAAGACTCAGGCATAAAAGGACACTAAACTAGGAAGAAACAGGAACAAAGATTCATATGATAATCTTACATACTCACCTGAAGCTAATTCTTCTGTCCATAACTTTCCCTGATGATGTCAGATGATTGTACACAGTAGCTGCAGTGTAGTAACATGGTAGTGTGGCACAACGTGGCTAGTCAGCTTAGAACACAAGTATTGTGCTACACCTGCTCTTCTAATACAAAGAAAAAAAAATGTTCTACCTCTTTTATCCACATCAAGAAAAACCATGCTCAAAACATCTAAAAAATTTTCTCTTTCACATAAAGCAAGTAAAGAAAAAGAAAAAGGTCTTCTGAGGTTTCAGCCTTGGAGCCTTGCCCCGTTAGCCATTATAATACCTTAACACTTCATTTATGTTCAGAGCTTTAACATTACTATCACTGTAGACAAAAAGTCTTAAGATACTATTTGAAGATAACAGCATAAAATTGTTGTCAGCTTTATGCATATAAACTGGATGCAACCTCAACGAGGAGTACAAGCCTAAATTCTGTGTAATTTATGTACAGGTGTGATACTACATGAAGGCTTAGATTCTTTCAAGCTCAGAATAAACAGCTGCCCTGTTAGGTAACAAATGAGTACCATTTTCTTGCAAAAGGAGATAAAAAACCACCCACAACCACAATAAATTAAAAAAAAAAAAGAATAAATGCAAATTTCAAGAGGAACTATGTATTTTATAGCCTTATCTCCTACCTACTTCACAAAGAACCAAGAAGCCAAATCATTAGTGTAGTAAGCTGATCTGATTAAATACATTCCTCTAAAATCAATACTTGCTAAATGATTTCTAGACTGAAAAAACCCCAACTAATTAATTTATTTAGAATCTTTTCCTTATTCAGCATCTTAATAACAAAAAAAAAGAGTTAGCAGTAATCTTTTTAGAAGCACCAAAGTATTCCTCCTTTGCTCCTCTTCAAAAGAAATCTTGGTAAGGTTTTCCTTGGCAGAAGACCCTGGGACTGAGAGTCTGAAAACAAATATGACAGAGCCTGAAAACAGGGCAGAGGGGCTTGGATTAACCTAGATAAAAAGAAAACAAAGGAACAAGCTCTGTAAAATTTCACTTTCACAGCTCTGTGCTCAGTGATAACTGAAAACACCTTATCCTCTTGCTGAAAATACATCTAAGCAGTGGCTGTTTACTTGGAAAATAAATCTACCTTGCAGATACCTGTACCTACCCATGATGCCTTTTACAGAATTGAGCACTACATCTTTACTTTTGTACTGCTCATTCTCTGATTAAGATGTTAGGTGAACTATCGAGAACTATTTAAAAAACATCAAAGTGTTTTTTAAATGCTTTCCAGGTACACACTTCTTGAAACTAACTGTCACTTAGCTCAAACATTCAGTCACCTTTCTGGTGAAGGCGTTCTCTGAGGCATTCACCTCACAGAATGACTTTTCATAAGTATGAGAAATCTTTCAGGGAATGTAAGATTTAACAGTTACTGGTGTTTCCCTGTCAGTTCTCCTCCGCCAGTCCCTCACGACAAAATATTCTTCTTTTAAGATTTTCCTGGCCTTTGTGGTTAAGAGGAAGAAGATTTTTACATTAATTTAATAATTATTGCTAACCAGCTTTAGAACAAAGATAACCTGACATAGTTTTCTACTCCTACATGCCTTTCAGTTGTTCAGTTTTTGGTCTGGTGTTTTTTTGGCTCCCTACACCCATGTCCCATTTTGAAAACAGATCAGCACCTACTGCATGTGCAGAAGGGTAACGCCAAAAACAAATTTCCAAGTAATTCACATCTTCCAACATCATCTTGTCTTTTGCCATTGATGCAAACACAAAGAAATACAGCCCCACCAACAGTGGGCTTGAAATACGCCTGCTTACTAATTACTTGTATCATACTACCTGTTCCTTCAGCTGATTCACGACACCCTTTAACACACCAAACACAACAGAGAATGTTTACCCCACACAACTAAGCGCAATGTAAGCAGCCCTCAGTAACAGTTAACCGAAGCCGGTACACTCATACAGCAGAAGACCTCTTCCAAAGACACTGACTCAGGTCTGGAAGTTATCTACAGTCTTGAGTTAATATGTAACCTGACCTTAGAAGGCATAGCTGGTTTTTACCATGCACCTGTCAGGGTGCTGGTCTGCCAACCTCAAAACAGAGCTCTGCCTTCATCTGCAGTCATGCAGCTTAATGAATAAAACATATAATCACAAGTAGACCAAGAGTCACTATTTGCAAACGGTGTAAAAAGAATACCATGCTACAGGACAATTAGTGCCAATTTTAAAAGAGTAATCCTATTTATTCGGTCAGCCTCAAGAAGATTAAGTGTCATGTTGCAATAACAAGGGACTAAAACAAGTTACGTCTTCTAATTACTGCTGTAAATGACACATCCAAGTTTCAAAAGTGTAACCTGGTTTATAAAAATCCCACCTCAGACAGGAGGACAAGTCAGAATTTAGAATCATGGGCTATGACATTTTTCTGATATGCAAGCCACCTCATCTAAACACACTGTAATCTCACTCGCGGTAATACTTAGAGGACGTAACTGCGCCATTTAAAGCCTCATACGTGACTAAAACTGGCACCCAGAAGGTGTAAAGAATCTCAGTGACAGGGAGTCATAATGGTGACAATTTAGGACAACTGCCCTCTTGATATCCTGCCTGTCTTGGATGTAGTTTGTAAGGCAGTCAGAGCTCAAGCAAATATTCTGAAGTAATTGCTACAGGAGTGTGATCTGAGGCACAGAATAGGAAATCCACATATATCCTACTTCAGCAACCTTTAAAGAAATCAGATACTTTACAAAAAAATTAGTATTTATTTAGATAGATATTAAACTAGAAGTGTTTTGAGTCTGAGAAATTTATTTCACAATTATACACTAGCATCTCTAAAGGTATTAAAGAGTTTCTTTTCTACTATAACCAGGCACAGTTTCATTAATCTCAAATCACCAAATATTAATCTCAGACTACTGTGGTGAATCACTGCAGCTTAGAGACACTGCAGCAATGAAGCACGGGGCTTTGAAATAAGATAGGATCCAAAGAATACAATGGCAGTGTACAAGGTACTTCCTTGTACTTCCTTGTACTTTCAAAGGACTTAGAGTAAGAAAATCAAGAATAGCACTTCATAATACCTCATACTGCTAGTCATAAATTGATTTCACATTGCTGGTGTCCACTCAGCTTGACATTTAATGAGTCAGTGCATGTCCTTTACACAAAAACATCTTGGAGGGGAAGGGCCTGGTGTAAAGTTACCAGATTTGCAGAAAGAGAAGGCCACACTTGTATTCCCACTTTGCAACTCCTTTTCTTTTCTAATTACAATATATATCTACTTTTACCTTATTTTTGCTAATGTTATGTCCACACATTTCTGAGAGCATCATTACATTCAAGTATAGTGTTACATAAATAAGACTTAAAAAGAACAAGCTACCATAAAACTATCAAGCAAAAGCTGTGATGATACATGACTTTTGACCATTTCTATTTAAATTATAAGAAAAATGGATTGAAAAGCACAATATCCTCTGGATTGAAAAGCCCAATATACTCAGCAGCAGTATTTTTTAAAGAATTGGTAGGTGCAGCACAGCAAAAAATGCCAGCAGCAATTACGCTGTATCATTTTGAGATACAAGCTTCTTTTATCTTGCATTGAGGACTAAACTAACACGTTAAATTTAATGTTTAAATATTTAGCAGCTAATGCAAAACATCATCAAATGTAAACTTAAAAAATAAAGTTTGTTTCCTGAACACTTCGTATTTTAATAATGAGAAAGAAAAGAAGGAGAACAGTAAATTAAGAATCTCTTATCCACGGATATCTAAAGAAACTAGCTGCCTGTTTACGAGTGACAATTTTAGAACAGGGAAATTAAGAAATTGTAGTCATTGACCAATACATACATAAGATTTCTTACATTTTAATCAACAAGTCAGATGTATTGTATCATTCTAAGCAGGGTGAGACGGAGCAGGGAAGAAAGAAACAAAAGATGCTGACAAATCTTCAGTCATCACTAATCGTTACTGCCTCACCTCGGTACCATACAGTTAGCCATACAGCCAGCCATACAGCCTGTAATTTTCAGCCATCTCCTGCTGCTTCCAAAACGGCAGAAATATTTTATCTTATTGTTTTATTATATTTTAATTATATCTGATATATTAGAAGTAGTTTTTCCACTTCACGAATGCTTTTTTTGCTTCGCAATATTTTTAACATACTATCTGCCAAACATTTAACCAGACAACAGTCTTACTTCCTTTCTGCTCAGAAATGCATGGCAGAGTGCCAAAGTATTAAAACCAGAACATACTAACTAATAATAAAGATTGAACAATTCTAGATTTGCACAAAAAAATTGGAACATCTTTCCGTTAAGTATTCCCTGCAGATGTTTCTCCCTGTTATCACTCTGCAGGCACCAACACTGCCTTGCACTCATTTTATATTGTGCTACTTTGGAAATCAAATAAGGAGACCTGTCTTTAGGTCTGAGTTCCTAATACAGCATTTCTGCTGCAGTTTCGGAAACCACTGTAGGGCCCAGGGCATACTTGGAACACTCCGTCTGTGTGTCAGTGTGAAATGAATGGAAAGCCTCTCTCTACTGCACACTCTTTAGCTGCCAGAAGAACCTGGCATACAAGCAGCTGGCACTGAAATGATCAGGCCATCACGACCTCAGTGTAGGTGGTTTGCTTTCCAGATGTCTGTTATTAAACAGTTGCAATTTGTTTTCTGGATAAAAAGAACCTGATGTTATAGACACATGCGGACGTAATGCCACCCATGCTGCTCCCAGGAATACTGCCAACTGAAGTCAATGGCAATAAATCACCGACGCAAAATTCCTAGCACATTTTTGCAGAATACGGATTTGTGCCTGACTCACTCAAAACTACATAGCTAAACATAAACGTATGAAAGATTTTCACGTTACACTTTCAGATGCAGAGACCTTAATTAATTTACAGATAGCATGTAAGATTATTGAAAGGAGAAGATAATTTACATTTAGATTTACTTAGCTATAGATCCGAATACATGTACATGCAGCTTCAGTTCCCTCTGCAGATTAAATAAATTAAAATTGACCACAGAAAATTCAAGATCGAACAGGAAAAGATCATAAAACCAACAGAGCTAGCAAATGGGACTCTTATTGTGCTAACACAAACATGTGCAAGTGTCCTATGAGAGTAGGATTATGACACTACTACTACATAGAAATCCTTCCACGTATTAAAAAAACTAATTCTGTAGTACACAGAACAAAACAGTAGTGGCTTCTGGGATACAAGAGACAGAAGTGCAAGTCCATTGCACTAAATGTATCACTGAGTACAACTTCTGCCAGATACAAAAACACCTCAGTGATGCCAGTTTTCAGTTGCCATTTTCTTGTCTTTACAATACACTGATCCCTTTAATTGGCTTTGAGTGGAGAAAACGGAGAGGCAGGAGCTGAACCACGCTCCCTTGAAGTCAATAAGAACCTTTCCACTAATACCTGAGGCCTTTCAACAAAACTCTCTCAGCATCTATCCACTGATTTTCTCTGTGCATGCAATTTAGGTAATTCGGCAAAATAATCTCACACCCCTACAAACCTGAAGAACTTCCCTCCTCTCCCCCCCAAAAAACGCAAAAAGGTAAACCTATTTCAGAAGGCTGTACTTCCTCCTCCTTCAATTAAAAACATATCCTAAACTCAGTCTAAATATTTATTGTGGCACTTGCTGGATGACTCCTAGATTTGAAAAACTTTCTGGTAGTGTCCTTTTCCTTAGCTTTGTGATGTAAAAAACAAAGATGATACTTCTTTCTTCTCTCATTCATCTCTATGCTCTAGTTAGGCTGGGAACTCCTTAAGAAACAACTGCTCTTATTAAAGATACCTAGGCAGCATGGCAAAATATTTAAAAGCCAGGATGTACAAGCTTAAGCAAGTATTTTTGTTGATGTATGTTGCTTACCTAGAAAGTAAGTGGGGGAAAAAAAAAAGAAGAAAAAGCACACAAAAATGGAAAATCGTGCATAGTTTTCCATTGTACACATTTCCATCCACACTATCTCTTCTTGATACAAGCACAGGATGTTCAAAGTCCTAATTTAGTCCAGATCAAGCTGCAGCAGAAGTAACAAAATCAAAAAGTATTCCACAAGGCATTTCATGTCTTTTGGTTCAGTTAGGATTCTTTACTTCTTGCTGTGAAAAGAAAATTTCCAGCAGTTTCATTTTACTAGCACAAATTTAGGCTTGAGAATTTCTACACTATTTCTTCAAGGTCCTTATTCAAAGTTTAAGTTCAGAAAGAGCTGGAGTCATAAACTCACTCAAGAAGTCTTTAAACCTTTGCAAACAAGGCAAAGCAACATGACTGAAATTCTTCCTAGAAAGCTGTACTACCAGAAGTAGTATAAGGGTCATCAAACTGCACCTTAAAACTGCAAGTTAAATAGTACAAGAGAAGAAATTGGCTCAGAGGACAAACACTGGGAAGCATGATAAGCCCAGGCAAATCACAGAATGGTTTGGGTGGAAGGGACCTTTAGAGGCCATCTAGCCCAACCCCCCCTGCAGTGAGCAGGGACATCTTCAACTACATCAGGTTGCCCAGAGCCCCGTCCAACCTGACCTTGAATGTTTCCAGGGATGGGGCCTCCACTACCTCTCTGGGCAATCTGTGCCAGTGTTTCACCGCCCTCATCATAAAAAATGTCTTCCTTGTATCTTGTCTGAATCTACCCTCTTTCAGTTTAAAACCAGTACCCCTTGTCCTATCACAACAGGTCCTGGTAAAAAGTTTGTCCCCATCTTTCTTACAAGCCCACTTTAAGTACTGAAAGGCCGTGGTAAGGTCTCCCTGGAGCCTTTTCTCCTCCAGGCTGAACAGCCCCAACTTTCTCAGCCTTTCTTAACAGGAGAGGTGTTCCAGCCCTCGGGTCATCTTTGAGGCCCTCCTCTAGACCTGCTCCAACAGGCCCACATCCTTCCTGTGCTGAGGGCTCCAGAGCTGGATGCAGGACTGCAGGCGGGGTCTCACCAGAGTAGAGTAGAGTGGATTTCTGTGCTGTGAGCCCAACTTGATGGCTTATGTCCAGTTTTTCATCCACCAGTACCCCCAAGTCCTTCTCCTCAGGGCTGATCTCAATCCCTTCATCCCCCAGTCTGTATTGATACTGGGGCTTGCCCTGACCCCAGGGCAGGACCCTGCACTTGGCCTTACTGAACATCATAAGGTTTACATGGGGTCATTTGTCAAGCTTGCCCAGGTCCTGTCCCTCTGGATGGCATCCTGTCCCTTGGGCCTGTTGACCGCAGCACTCAGCTTGGTGTCATCTGCAAGTTTGCTGAGGGTGCACTCAATCCTACTATGGCATTGACGAAGATATGAAACACTACTGGTCCCAATACAGACCCCTAAGGAGCAGCACGTGTCACTGATCTCCATCTGGACACTGAGCCATTGACCACTACTCTCTGGATGTGACCATCCAACCAATTCCTCACCCACCGAACAGTCCATCTACCAAACATGTTATCTCTCCAGTTTAGAGAGAAGGATGTTGTAGGGGACCATGTCAAAGGCCTGACAGAAGTCCAGAGAGACGACATCCATAGCTCTTCCCTTGTCCACTGGTGTAGTCACTCCATCATAGAAGGCCACTAGGTGGGTCAGGCAAGAGTTGCCGTTGGTGAAGCCACGCTGGCTGTCTCAAATCACTTCCCTGTCCTCCATATGCCTTAGCAGAGCTTCTAAGAGGATCTGTTCCATGACCTTGCCAGGCACAGAGGTGAGGCTGATGGATTGGTAGCTCCCAGGGTCCTCCTTTCAGCCTTTTAAAAAACAAGTGTAATGTTTCCCTTCTTCCAGCCACCGGGGACTTCACCTGACTGTTGTGATTTTTCAAATATGATGGAGAGTGACTTGGCAATGACATCAGCTGATTCCTTAGAGATGCTGGGATGCATCTCATCAGGTCCCATAGACTTATGTCTGTTCAGGTTCCTCAGGTGGTCACGACCCTGATCTTCTCTTACAGTGGGAGGGACCGTTGCTCCCCCAGTCCCCGTCTTGAGGTCCATCCACTTGAGTGGTGTGAGAAGAGAGGTTGCCAGTGAAGACTGAAACAAAAAAGTTGTTGAGTACTTCAGCTTTCTCCTCGTCTGTAGTTACCAGTTCGCCAGTCGTGTTCATTAGGGAGGGTGCACTTTCTTTGACCTGACAAACCTATAACCTAGGCTGACATACCCATAGAAG